>Ga0308172_1000049_pt1 | contig 269636 bp, 245 predicted proteins | sample PhyGR2_FD_202134 | JGI IMG/M metagenome (GOLD analysis project Ga0308172, IMG submission 202134) | Phyllosphere microbial communities from UC Gill Tract Community Farm, Albany, California, United States - DLSLSG.R2 | ecosystem: Host-associated > Plants > Phyllosphere > Unclassified | place... | reverse complement strand
ATTGGAACCACCTGATCCCATCCCGAACTCAGTAGTGAAACGATGCATCGCCGATGGTAGTGTGGGGTTTCCCCATGTGAGAGTAGGTCATCGTCAAGATTCATTTCGCAAAACCCCTATCTGCGCAGGCAGGTAGGGGTTTTGTCTTTAGGCTGGAAAAAATGACGTACTCGTGTTTGTACCGTCAAACGAGCAACCGCCGTGGGCGAGCCGGGGCAGGCGCGCGACTGCCTACCCCACACCAACGCCTCGAAACATCTCTACAACCCCGCCCTCGACCCGCTCCGTGATATCGTTCCTCCCCAAGTAAACGCGCCCGAAAGAGACCTGCCGATGTCCAGTACCCACCTCCAGCCTGGCTTCATGATCGTCCACGGCAATCGCCCAGACGACCTGCGCAGCCTGGTGGTGAGCTGGATGCGCCGTTACCCTCTGGCGCCTTTGGAGAATGAAATCGCGCTGGTCCAGAGCAATGGTATCGCCCAATGGCTCAAGCTCGCCTTGGCCGAGGATCCTCTAGAAGATGACCAGGGCGGTTGTGGCATTGCCGCTGCCATCGAGATGCAGCTGCCGGGTAGCTTCATGTGGCAGTTGTACCGCACCGTGCTGGGCCGCGATCAGATACCGGAAGTGTCGCTGCTCGACAAGGCGCCGCTCACCTGGCGCCTGATGCGCCTGTTACCCGAACTGGTCGAGCGGCCGCACTTCGAGCCCTTGCGGCGTTTTTTGACTGACGACAGCGATCTACGCAAACGCTACCAGCTCGCCGAGCGCCTGGCCGATCTGTTCGACCAATATCAGGTGTACCGCGCCGACTGGTTGAAAGAGTGGGCCGCAGGGCGGCATGTGCTCAACACTGCCCGCGGCGAACGCAAGCCATTGCCTGTCGACAACTGCTGGCAGGCAGAACTGTGGCGTGCCCTGCTGGAGGATGTAGGCGAGGAAGGCATGGCCCAGAGCCGTGCCGGCGTACACCAGCGGTTCATGGCCTGCATCGACGACCTGGAGCAGGCTCCGGCAAACCTGCCCGCACGGGTGATCGTGTTCGGTATCTCCTCGCTGCCTGCCCAGACGCTCGAAGCGCTGGCCGGTCTCGCCCGTTTCAGCCAGGTCCTGTTATGCGTGCACAACCCTTGCCGCCATCACTGGGCCGACATTGTGGCCGACAAGGACTTGCTGCGGCACCAGTACAAGCGTCAGCAACGCCGGCCCGGCATGCCATTGGAACTGGATGACCAGTCGCTGCACCAACATGCGCATCCCCTGCTGGCAGCCTGGGGCAAGCAAGGCCGCGACTACATCAACCTGCTCGACAGCTACGACGACCCAGGCAGTTACCAGGGTGTCTTCAGCGATGGACGAATCGACCTGTTTACCGAAGGTTCACCCATCACGCTGCTCAACCAGCTACAGGACGATATCCTTCAATTGCGTCCGCTGGCCGAATCCCGTGAGCAATGGCCGCCGGTCAATGCACGCCGCGACCGTTCGGTGCGCTTCCACGTTGCGCACAGCCCGCAACGGGAAGTCGAGATTCTCCACGACCAGTTGTTGGCCCGCTTCAGCGCAGATCCCACGCTGCGCCCACGTGACGTCATCGTCATGTTGCCCGACGTCGATAGCTACGCACCGCACATACGGGCCGTCTTCGGCCAATTGCAGCGCAAAGACCCTCGCTACATCCCGTACACCTTGACCGACCAGGGCCAACGTGGCCGCGAGCCGCTGCTGATCGCCCTGGAGCACCTGCTCAAACTCCCCGAAAGTCGTTTTGCCGTCAGCGAAGTGCTGGACCTGCTGGACGTACCGGCAGTGCGGGCTCGGTTCGGCATTCGCGAAGGTGACTTGCCAACCCTGCACCGCTGGATCGAAGGTGCCGGCATTCGCTGGGGGCTCAATGCCGAGCAACGGGCCAGCCTGGGCTTGCCGGACGGGCTCGAGCAGAACTCCTGGCGCTTTGGTTTGCGGCGGATGCTGCTGGGTTATGCCGTGGGTGTGGGTGATGCCTGCGATGGCATCGAGCCTTACGACGAGATAGGCGGGCTGGACGCTGCACTGATTGGGCCGCTTGTCGCGTTGCTCGATGCGCTTGAAGTGGCGTGCCAAACCTTGTCTTGCCCGGCCAACGCCGGCGAATGGAGCGAACGCCTCAATGCCCTGCTGCACGTCTTCTTCCTGGCCGAGGATGAGCAGGATGAGTTTCTGCTGATCCAGTTGCAGGACCTGCGCGAATCTTGGCTGGATGTCTGCGAAACCGTGGACCTGCAAGACCCACTGCCGCTAACGGTGGTGCGCGAAGCCTGGCTGTCGGGCCTGGACCAAGGCAAATTGTCCCAGCGCTTCCTGGCCGGCTCGGTGAACTTCTGTACGCTCATGCCCATGCGCGCCATCCCGTTTCGCGTGGTCTGCCTGCTGGGCATGAATGACGGTGATTATCCACGCGCGCAGCCACCGCTGGATTTCGATCTGATGGCCACCGATTACCGCCCAGGTGATCGTTCGCGTCGGGAAGATGATCGTTACCTGTTGCTCGAAGCCGTACTGTCGGCCCAGGACCAGCTCTACGTGAGTTGGGTGGGGCGCAGTATCCGCGACAACAGCGAGCGGCCTGCCTCGGTACTGATCGGCCAGCTTCGCGATCACATCGCTGCGGGGTGGCAACTGGCCGATGCGCAAGCCGATGTCAAACACGATCCGGGCCAGCAACTGCTTCATGCCTTGACCCAGGAACACCCCTTGCAGCCCTTCAGCCTGCGCTATTTCGAACAGGGCAGCGCGCTGTTCAGCTACGCACACGAGTGGCAAGTGCTGCACCAGGCCCACAGCGATGTCCCACACGACCTGGCCGAGCTGCCGCCCTATCAGGATGATGAGCCGCTGACATTGAATCAGCTGGCCGATTTTCTCAGGCATCCGGTGCGGCATTTCTTCAGTCAGCGGCTCAAGGTCTATTTCGAAGCGCTCGAAGCGCCCACGCCGGACGAAGAGCCTTTCGTACTCGACGCCTTGCAGCGTTATGGTGCAAGTGAGGCGTTACTCGGCGCAGCCTTGAGCACACCCGAGGATGTTCCGCGCGCCCTGCATCAGCAGGCACGTCGCCTGCAGGCCCAGGGCTTGCTGCCCTTGGCCGGTTTTGGCGAACTCTTGCAGCATGACCTGATCGAGCCGCTGCCCGACTTGCTGCAACGCCATGGGCAGTTGCTCGAGCGCTGGCCGCGGCAGGTTGAGGGTGCACTGCCTGTGCATTTCGAGCACGGCCCCCATCGGCTGGAGGGCTGGCTGGGTCGCGTGTTCCAAGGCGATGACCAGAGCGTGCTGAGCATCAACACGGTCCCCAACACCATCAGTGCAGGGCGCAACAGCCTAAAATGGCATCGCCTCATCGCGCCGTGGGTGACACACCTTGCCGCCTGCGCGGCAGGTTACGCCTATCACAGTGCGCTGGTGGCCAGTGACGTGACCCTGCTACTGGCGCCTGTTGACCAGCAAGCGGCAGCGGACCTGTTGGGAGAACTGCTGGTGGCACGACAGGCGGGCATGTGTGCACCGCTCCCGGTGGCGCCCAAGACGGCATTCGCCTGGCTCGCCCAGGACGATCCGGACAAAGCCATGGCTGCGGCCGCCCGTGCTTACGAAGGCGACGAACGCACCAGTGCCGGCGAGCGCGGTGAAAGCGTTGCCCTGGCCCGACAGTTCCGCGATTTCGCCGCGCTCACGGCCGACGAAACCTTCGTGGGGTGGTGTGAGGCCTTGTACCGCCCCCTGTTCGACGCCCCCTGGCAAACCCTGGGCAACCCGGAGAAAAGCGCATGACCCAGGCTCGGCCACTGGCCCTAAATTTTCCCTTGCACGGCAGCCAGCTGATCGAGGCCAGCGCGGGAACGGGCAAGACGTTCACCATTTCAGCGTTGTACCTGCGCCTTATCCTCGGCCACGGTGGCGAGCAGGGTTTCGAACGAGAGCTGCTGCCGCCGCAGATTCTGGTAGTGACGTTCACAGACGCTGCCACCAAGGAGTTGCGCGAGCGTATCCGGACTCGGCTGGCTGAGGCGGCGCGGTTTTTCCGCGGTGAACTCGAAGCCGTCGACCCGCTGCTGGCGCAATTGCGTGACGATTATCCACAGCACGCGTGGGCCAGCAGTGCCGCCCGGCTGGAAACCGCTGTGCAGTGGATGGACGAAGCAGCCGTATCGACCATTCACGGCTGGTGCCAGCGCATGTTGCGTGAGCACGCATTCGACAGCGGCAGCCTGTTTACCCAGACCCTCGAAACCGACCACAGTGAACTGCTGGGGCAGGTGGTGCGCGATTACTGGCGACGTTTCTGCTACGGCATGCAAAGCCAGGCCCTGACGTGGGTGCGTAGCCACTGGGTCAGCCCTGCCGCGCTCTTGCCCCGCATTCGCCCGCTGTTTGGCAGGGTGCGTGCCGCCCACCAAGGGCCCGAGCCCGAGGCACTGATCCTTGAGGCGTTGCAGGCCCGCGACGAGCAGCTGGCCCGGCTCAAGGGGCCCTGGGCGGTCTGGGTCCAGGAGCTGCGACAGCTCTGTCATGACGCCGTGGCCGCCAAACAGGTAGACGGCAGGAAGATGCAGGCCCGCTACTTCGAACCCTGGTTCGACAAATTATCCCAGTGGTGCAACGACGAACAGTGCGTGGAACTTGACCTGGGTACAGGCTTCACCCGCCTGACCCCTGCGGGCCTCGCCGAGGCCTGGAAAGTCGGCGAGCCGCCAGCGCACCCTGCACTCGATGCCATGCAAACATTGCAACAAGACCTGCAGGCCCTGGCCAGCCCGGACGCAGCGCTACTCGAACATGCCGCCAGCTGGGTTTCGGCGCAGTTCGAAGTGGAGAAGCGGCGCCGCGCGGAGATGGGGTTCGACGACATGCTCCTGCGGTTGCAGCAGGCACTGTACAGCGAGGCAGGCGAGCGACTGGCCGGATTGATCCGCGAGCAGTTCCCGGTGGCGATGATCGATGAATTCCAGGACACCGACCCGATCCAGTACGGTATTTTCGAACGCATCTACCGCATCAGCGAGAACCACGGCGACACCGGCCTGTTCATGATCGGCGACCCCAAGCAGGCGATCTACGCCTTCCGGGGCGCCGATATCTACACCTACCTCGCGGCCCGTCGCGCGACCCAAGGCCGCTTGCACAGCCTGGACACCAACTACCGCTCCAGCGAAGGCATGGTCGCGGCGGTCAACCAGGTATTCCAGCAGGCCGAGGCGCGTCCCAGCGGGCGTGGCGCCTTCCTCTTTCGGGAGGCGGACGACAACCCTCTGCCCTTCGTTGCCGTGCGCGCCCAGGGCCGCAGCGAGCAACTGATGCTCCAGGGTCAGCCCTGCGCCGCACTCCAGTGCTGGCAACTCCCCAGCGACGAGCCGGTTTCGATGGGCGTTTACCGGCAGCAGATGGCCACCAGTTGCGCGAGTCACATCGTGGGCCTGCTCAACGCCAGTCAACACGGCACGGCAGGCTTTGCGCACGCCAATGGCCATTTGCGCCCGTGCCTGCCATCGGACATCGCCATCCTGGTGCGCGATGGCCACGAGGCGCAACGTATCCGCGCAGAGCTCGCTGCCCGAGGCGTGCGCAGCGTCTACCTCTCCGACAAGGACTCGGTGTTCGCCGCCCAGGAGGCTCATGACCTGCTGGCCTGGCTCAAAGCCTGCGCAGAGCCGGACTCCGAGCGCCTGCTCAAGGCGGCGTTGGCCAGCTTGACGCTTGACCTGTCGCTGCCGGCGCTTGATCGCCTGAACCAGGACGAACGGGTGTGGGAAAGCTGGGTGATGCGGTTTCGCGCCTACCGCGACACGTGGCAGCGCCAGGGCGTGCTGCCCATGCTGCGTCAGTTGCTGCATGACTTCGAGCTGCCGCGAACGCTCATTCGTCGCACGGACGGCGAGCGCGTGCTCACCAACCTGTTGCACCTGGCCGAGTTGCTCCAGCAGGCCGCAGGCGAGTTGGACGGTGAGCAGGCGCTGATCCGCCACCTGGCCGATCATCTGGCCAGTTCAGGCCAGGCCGACGAGGAGCAGATCCTGCGCCTGGAGAGCGACGAGCAACTGGTCAAGGTGGTCACCATCCACAAGTCCAAGGGCCTGGAGTACCCATTGGTCTATCTTCCGTTCATCTGCTCCAGCAAACCGGTGGACGGCAGCCGCCTGCCGCTCGCCTGGCACGACAGCCAGGGCAATGCGCACCTGACCCTGACGCCGGACGCCACGCAGGTCGAGCGCGCCGATGACGAACGCCTGGCCGAAGACTTGCGCCTTTTGTATGTGGCGCTCACCCGTGCCCAGCATGCTTGCTGGCTGGGGGTGGCCGACCTCAAACGTGGTAATCACAAGCGCTCGAGCCTGCATCGCTCGGCCCTCGGCTACCTGCTAGGCGGTGGCGCCGAACTTGCCGATTCCAAGCAACTGACAGGCTGGTTGCAAGCACTGGCCGCTACCAGTGCGCACATTACCTGCCCTGGGCTTCCGGAAGCAGACCGAGCGCTCTACCACACGCCGCAGTTGCAGCACCAACTGGTCCCAGCCCGCATGCCCCGGCGCGCAGCGGCCGAACAGTGGTGGATCGCCTCCTACAGCGCGCTGCGGATCGGTGAGCAGGCACTGGGCGTCGACAGCTCGCTGGCGCAACAACTGCTCGACGATGAGCCCGTCGATACCCAGGTACTGCGCGAGGTCCCCGCGGACAGCGGAGACATCCACCGCTTCCCGCGCGGCCCAAACCCCGGCACGTTCCTTCACGGGTTGCTGGAGTGGGCCGGGCGTGAAGGCTTTGCCCAGGTACACGATAACCCGCAAGCGCTGGCCCGCACCGTGGGCCAGCGCTGTAACCGGCGCGGCTGGGAAGGCTGGATACCGACGCTGACGCAGTGGCTCACAGGCCTGCTCGACACACCGATGCCCGTGGCACAAAACGGCCTGACCGTGACCCTCAGCCAGCTCACCCGCTACCAGGTCGAAATGGAGTTCTGGTTTGCCAGTCACCAGGTCGATGCCCAGCAGCTCGACCGCCTGGTGGCCCACTACACCCATCCAGGGCTACTGCGCCCAGCCGCGCAGCCGACGCTGCTCAACGGCATGTTCAAGGGTTTCATCGACCTGGCGTTCGAGCTGGAGGGGCGCTACTACGTGACCGATTACAAATCCAATTGGTTGGGCCCCGACATTCAGGCGTATGACCCTGCCGCGATGCAGCGGGCCATCCTTGAGCATCGTTATGACCTGCAATACGTGCTGTACCTGTTGGCCCTGCACCGACAGCTGCGCGCCCGCCTGGCGGACTATGACTATGACCTGCATGTCGGCGGGGCCCTTTTCATTTTCCTGCGAGGGGCCAACAGCAGCGGGCATGGTATTTATCACGCCAAGCCCCCGCGCGAGCTGATCGAAACCCTCGATGCCCTGTTTCGCGGCGAGCACGCACCTGTTGCGCATGACCTGTTTGCCGGAGACGCCCCATGAGCCGAAGCCTCGTCGACCTGCTGCCCACCCCCCTGCAGGCCGAGCACCTGCTGGCCCTGGCCCCTCAACACCGCAGCAGTGACCTGCTGCAACTGCTCGATCGCTGGGTCGAACGCGGCTGGTTGCGGGCGCTGGACCGTGCTTTCGTATCCTTTCTGGAGACGCTTGCGCCGGGCAGTGACCCGCTGTTGCTGTTGGCAGCCGCCCTTGCCAGCCATCAACTGGGGCATGGGCACGTCTGCCTGGACTTGCAGCAGACCTTGGCCGAACCTGACTTCGCGCTCTCGTTACCGCCTGAGGGGGATGCGCTGACCGGCCCGCTGCTGTTGCCCTCCCAACTGCTGGCCGGCCTTGACCTGGACGCCTGGCGCCAGCGCATCGCCGCAAGCCCGCTGGTGGCAGCCGCCGATACGCCAGGGCAGCACACCCGGCCCTTGGTCCTCAGCGGCGAGCGCCTTTACCTGCGCCGCTACTGGAGTTATGAGCGGCGCATCGACCGCACCCTGCGCCAACGCCTGACCCAGGCCGACGCCGTACCGTCAGACCTGACGAGGCGTCTGGATGCCCTGTTCGAGGGCGGCAGCCTCGCAGGGCAGGTGGACTGGCAGAAGCTTGCCTGCGCCCTGGCCACTCGCGCCGGGTTCAGCATCATCACGGGTGGGCCTGGCACCGGCAAGACCACCACCGTGGTACGCCTGCTTGCCTTGCTCCAGGCCCCGGCAGTGGAAGCGGGCAGGCCGTTGCGCATTCGCCTGGCGGCGCCCACGGGCAAGGCAGCTGCTCGCCTGACCGAATCCATTGGCCAGCAAGTCGAACGCCTGCATGTCAGCAGCGACGTGCGTGGCCATATCCCCACCGAAGTCAGTACCGTGCACCGCCTGCTCGGTAGCCGTCCAGGCTCGCGACACTTCCGTCACAATGCCGCCAACCCCCTGCCTCTGGATGTACTGGTGGTCGACGAAGCTTCGATGATCGACCTGGAGATGATGGCCAACCTGCTCGATGCCATGCCGCCAAAAGCACGACTGGTGCTGCTCGGTGACAAGGACCAGCTGGCCTCGGTGGAGGCCGGGGCGGTGCTGGGTGATTTGTGCCGGGATGCCGAGCAGGGCCGCTACTCCCCAGCGACCCAGGCATGGCTGGAGCATATCGGCGGGCAATCGCTGTCTGAAAGCGGTCTTGAGCCTGGTGATGAACAGCGCCATCCGCTGGCTCAGCAAGTGGTCATGCTGCGTTTTTCCCGACGCTTCGGCGAAGGCAGCGGCATCGGTCAGCTCGCCCGATTGGTCAACCGTCAGCAAAGCCATGCGGCGCGCGACTTATTGGCCATGCCGCCGCCCGACGTCCACAGCCTGGCCCTGAAACAGGAGCATGACCGCGCCTTCGATCGCCTGCTGCTCGACGGCCTGGACCGCGGCGCGGAAGGCCCCCAGGGCTATCGCAGCTACTTGCGTACCTTGGGCAGTCAGCGTCCGGCACTAGACACTCCATTCGACGACCCTGCCTGGGAACGCTGGGCCGCCAAGGTCCTGCACCGTTTCGAGGATTTCCAGCTGTTGTGCGCCGTGCGCCGTGGCGCCTGGGGTGTAGAGGGGTTGAACGAGCGGGTGGCGCGGGTGCTGCACAGCGCCGGCCTGATCGACAGCCAGCAGCCTTGGTACGAGGGCCGGCCGGTGTTGGTCACCCGCAACGACTATGGGCTGGGTTTGATGAACGGCGACATCGGTATCGCCCTGTGCCTGCCGGATGAGCAGGGCAAGCCATTGCTGCGCGTGGCCTTTCCCCGCAACGATGGCAAGGGTGGCGTACGCTTCGTGCTCCCCAGCCGCCTGAACGAGGTGGAAACCGTGTTCGCTATGACCGTGCACAAGTCCCAGGGCTCGGAATTCGGCCATACCGCACTGGTCCTGCCCGACGCGCTCAACCCGGTCCTGACCAAGGAACTGGTCTACACCGGCATCACCCGTGCCAAGCACTGCTTCAGCCTGGTGGAACCTCGCCAGGGCATTTTCGAGGAAGCCGTGGGGCGCAAGGTTCGACGTATTTCGGGGTTGATGCTCGAGCAGGTGTGAGGGCGACGCTCGTCAGCGCCGTCAGGCCTGGTTGCAGGCCTTGGTAAAGCGCATCACCGTGTCCTGCCCCATCATCAGTGGGGCATTGGCTTCGGTCACCTCGCGGATGTAGTCCCACAACAAGGTGATGCGCTTGAGCTTGCGCAGGTCTTCGCGGCAGTACATCCAGAATTGCCGCGTCACTTCCACTTGCTCGGGCAGCACCGTCACCAGCCGCGGGTCCTGCGCGGCCAGGAAACACGGCAAAATCGCCAGCCCGCGGCCTTGAAGCGCAGCGGTGTACTGGGCAATCACACTGGTACTGCGCAGGTGAGCCGTGGCCCCAGGGATCAGGTTGGCCAGGTACAGTAGCTCGGAGCTGAAGGCCAGGTCGTCGACATAACTGATGAAGGGATGCCCGGCCAGGTCGGCAACGGCCTGGATCGGCGCATGGCTGTCCAGGTATGCCTGCGTGGCGTACAGGCGCAGTCGGTAGTCGCACAGCTTGCAGCATACGTAGGGCCCGTGTTCCGGGCGTTCTAGGGCGATGACGATGTCCGCCTCGCGTTTGGAAAGGCTGATGAAATGCGGCAGCGGCAGGATATCCACTGAAATCGCCGGGTAGGCATCGACGAAGTGGCTCAGCTGCGGGGTGATGAAGAAACTGCCGAAGCCCTCGGTGCAGCCCATGCGCACATGCCCCGACAGCGCCACCCCCGAGCCGGATACCTGCTCGCACGCCATGTGCAGCGTGCTTTCGATGGCCTCGGCATAACTGAGCAGACGTTGACCTTCTGCCGTCAGCACGAAGCCGCTGGTGCGCGATTTTTCGAACAGCAAGGTGCCAAGCGCGCCTTCCAGCGAAGTGATGCGCCGCGAGACGGTGGTGTAGTCCACGCTCAGCCGTTTGGCCGCGCTGCTGGCCTTGCGCGTGCGGGCCACTTCGAGAAAGAACTTCAAGTCGTCCCAATTGAGCGCGCTCAGGGATGTGAGGTCTTTTTGCATGATGATCCGGAATTTTTATGCGTTCTTGTAGGATGTTTGCACATCTATACTCGAAACATGCCCTCTTACGCCACCCCGCGTTAGCGACGGCGCTGGCGATCTCGTCCTGACAATAATTCCAAGGAGAACGCAGATGAACGCACCCCAGTCCCCTGACCAGACCAAGGTCGAGCAGGCCAAGCTGCTGATCGATGGTCAATGGGTGGAGTCCCGAACGAGCGAGTGGCGCGATATCGTCAACCCGGCCACCCAGGCCGTGCTGGCGCGTGTTCCGTTCGCCACCGCCGAGGAGGTGGACGCCGCCGTGGCAGCGGCCCAGCGTGCCTTTCTGACCTGGCGCCATACGCCGATTGGCGCGCGCATGCGCATCATGCTCAAGCTCCAGGCGCTGATCCGTGAACACAGCAAGCGCATTGCCCAGGTGCTGAGCGCCGAACAGGGCAAGACCCTGGCCGACGCCGAGGGCGATATCTTCCGTGGCCTGGAAGTGGTCGAGCACGCGGCTTCCATCGGCACCCTGCAAATGGGCGAATTCGCCGAAAACGTGGCAGGCGGTGTCGATACCTATACCTTGCGTCAGCCGATTGGGGTATGCGCTGGCATCACGCCGTTCAACTTCCCCGCGATGATCCCGCTGTGGATGTTCCCCATGGCCATCGTCTGCGGCAACACCTTCGTGCTCAAGCCCTCCGAGCAGGACCCGTTGTCGACCTTGTTGCTGGTCGAGCTGGCCGTGGAGGCCGGGGTGCCCGCCGGTGTGCTCAATGTGGTCCATGGGGGCAAGGCCGTGGTCGATGCCCTGTGCACACACCAGGACATCAAGGCGATTTCCTTCGTCGGCTCGACCGAGGTAGGTACCCATGTCTACAACCTGGCCAGCCAGCATGGCAAGCGCGTGCAGTCGATGATGGGCGCCAAGAACCATGCCGTGGTGCTGCCGGACGCCAACCGTACGCAAACCGTGAATGCCCTCGTAGGGGCGGCCTTTGGCGCTGCAGGCCAGCGCTGCATGGCCACCTCGGTTGCGGTGCTGGTGGGCAAGGCCCGCGAATGGCTGCCAGACATCAAGCAAGCGGCGAGCAAGCTCAGCGTGAACGCCGGCAGCGAGCCAGGTACCGATGTGGGGCCGGTGGTGTCCAAGCGGGCAAAGGAGCGTGTACTGAGCCTGATCGAGAGCGGCATCCGAGAGGGCGCCACCTTGGAACTCGATGGCCGCGACGTCAAGGTGCCGGGCTATGAGCACGGCAACTTCGTCGGCCCCACGTTGTTCTCGGGCGTGACCACCGACATGCAGGTCTATACCCAGGAAATCTTCGGTCCGGTTCTGGTCACGCTCGAGGTCGACACCCTCGATGAGGCCATCGCTCTGGTCAACGCCAATCCGTTCGGCAACGGCACCGGTCTGTTCACCCAGAGCGGCGCGGCGGCACGCAAGTTCCAGAGCGAGATCGACGTCGGGCAGGTGGGCATCAACATCCCGATCCCGGTGCCCGTACCGTTCTTCAGCTTCACCGGCTCGCGCGGCTCCAAGCTGGGAGATCTGGGGCCGTACGGCAAGCAGGTGGTGCAGTTCTACACTCAGACCAAGACGGTTACCGCCCGCTGGTTCGATGACGACAGTATCAACGACGGCGTGAACACCACCATCAGCCTGCGCTAAGGAGCACGTCATGCGTATCGCATTCATTGGCTTGGGCAACATGGGCGCCCCCATGGCCCGCAACCTGATCAAGGCCGGTCACGCGCTTGCCCTGTTTGACTTGAACAAGGAGGTACTGGCAGAACTCGGCGCCCTGGGTGGGCAGGTCAGCGCCTCACCACGCGAGGCGGTAGCCGAAAGCGACCTGGTCATCACCATGTTGCCGGCAGCCGCGCACGTGCGCAGCGTCTACCTCGATGACGATGGGGTACTGGCCGGGATCCGAGCTGGCACGCCCACCGTCGATTGCAGCACCATCGACCCACAGACCGCGCGCGAGGTGTCCAAGGCGGCGGCCGCCAAGGGCGTGGACATGGGCGATGCGCCTGTCTCCGGAGGCACGGGTGGGGCGGCGGCCGGTACGCTGACCTTCATGGTTGGAGCCAGCGACGAACTGTTCGCAGCGCTCAAGCCGGTGCTCGAGCACATGGGCCGCAATATCGTGCACTGCGGCGAAGTGGGGACGGGGCAGATCGCCAAGATCTGCAACAACTTGCTGTTGGGCATTTCGATGATCGGTGTGTCCGAAGCCATGGCGCTGGGCAATGCTCTGGGTATCGACACTCAGGTGCTGGCAGGCATCATCAACAGCTCCACCGGACGCTGCTGGAGCTCCGACACCTACAACCCCTGGCCTGGCGTGATCGAGACGGCGCCGTCCTCGCGTGGCTACACCGGCGGCTTCGGCGCCGAATTGATGCTCAAGGACCTGGGGCTGGCCACCGAAGTTGCGCGTCAGGCCCGCCAGCCCGTGATCCTCGGCGCCCTCGCGCAACAGCTGTACCAGGCCATGAGCCTGCGCGGGGAGGGTGGCAAGGACTTCTCGGCCATCATCGAGGCCTACCGCAAGCCACAATGATCAAAGGCTGCACGTCATCGTTGTACAGGGGGCGGCTCATTGCGCCCCCTGCGTCTGCCAATCAGGCGAAGACGAAGTATTTGCGCACCGTCTCGACCACCTCCCAGGTCCCCTTCATCCCTGGCTCGATCACGAACACGTCACCTGCCTTGAGGTGTTTCGGTTCCTCGCCTTCCGGGGTGACGATGCAGTAGCCATCGAGGAAGTGGCAGTATTCCCACTTGTCGTAGTTGACTTCGAACTTGCCCGGGGTGCAGATCCAGGTGCCCATGATCTTGCTGCCGTCGGCCGACAGGTAGGCGTTCAGGTTCACGGTGTGCGGGTCGCCGCCGATGCGTTTCCACTTGGTCGCGTCCACGACCGGGGTGGGGCAGGTTTCACGCAGCACGGTGATGAAATCGGACATGGCACAACTCCTGTGACTGGTTGAATGACCCGTCACCATAGGCGTTGAAGCGCCCGCGCAGTTGCCTGAAGTCGACGTCCAGGTGTCTGGCCGCGCTGTTCGCGCAGGGTCAGCCCAAACTACCGGCTAACGCGCTACCAGGCCTTGGCGCCGTTTCAAGCCCACCAGTAGCGCACGAAGTGGAAAAACACCGGTGCAGCGAAGCAGACCGAGTCGATGCGGTCGAGCATGCCGCCATGGCCTTCGATCATGTGCCCCCAGTCCTTGACGCCACGGTCGCGCTTGATCGCCGACATCACCAGCCCACCAAAGAAGCCCATGGTATTGACCGCCAAGGCCATCAAGGCGGCCTGCCAGAAGCTGAACGGCGTGATCCAGCACAGCAGCGCGCCGATCAGCGTGGCCAGTGCCACGCCGCCGACCAGGCCCTCGAGGGTTTTGGAAGGCGACAAGTTGGGCGCCACCTTGCGCTTGCCGAACAGCTTGCCGCACACGTATTGCAGCACATCGCTGAGCTGCACCACCACGATCAGCCAGGCGATGAGCAACAGGTTGCGCCCCTCGAAGCCGGGGATCTCCAGGGTCATCAGCGCCGGCACCGACGATACGCAGTACACCGCGATCATCAAGCCCCACTGGACCTTCGAAGCCCGCTCCAGAAAGCGCGTGGTGTCGCCCCCAAGGCTGGCGAGGATCGGCAGCAACAGGAACAGGTAGACCGGAATGAAGATGCTGAACAGGCCATACCAGTCCATGGCGATGAGCACGTACTGGACGGGCAGCGCGATGTAGAACGCCGCCGCCAGGGCGGGGTAGTCACTGCGCCGGGTGGGCGTGAGGGTCATGAACTCGCGCAAGGCATAGAACGACACACCGTAGAACAGCACGATCACGCCGTATTTGCCGAAGACGAAGGCGATGCCGATTACCAGCACCATGACCCACCAGGCATTGATGCGGGCGTTGAGGTTGTCGATCACCGCATGGGGCCCGGGGCCTGCGCGCCACTTCAGCACACGGCCGATCACACTGGCGAGCAGCAGCAGGGCGCCGATGCCGGCGAACAGCGCGAGGGTATTGTCGTGCATGTCAAACGTCCTTGGGGGCTAGATCGAGCAGGGCTTGGCCAGCCCGCTCCAGAAAGGCTTGCTTGCTTTCGTCGGCCTGCAGGTGCAAGGGTTCGCCGAAACTCAGGGTGCATAGCAACGGCAACGGCAAGGCGCGTCCCTTGGGCATCACCCGATTGAGGTTGGCGATCCATACCGGCACCAGCTCGACCTGCGGGTGGGCCGCCGCCAGGTGATACAGGCCACTTCGCAACGGCAACAAGGGCTCATCGCTGAGGTTGCGCGTGCCTTCCGGAAAGAAGATCAGCGAATCGCCCTGGGCCACGGCGTCGAGTACCGGTTGCAAGGGGTGGCCCTGGCCTTCGTCGCGATGTCGCTGGATTAGCACCCCATTGAATACCTTGCGGATGAGAAAATCGCGAATCCCCGGCTTGGCCCAGTAGTCGGCACCGGCTACCGGCCGAGTGCGACGCCGCAGCGTCTGGGGCAGCGATGCCCATAGCAGGACGAAATCGCCGTGGCTGCTGTGATTGGCAAAGTACAGGCGCTGCACCGGAAGGGGCGTGCACCCCAGCCAGAGGGCTCGCGCCCCGGTAATCAGGCGCGCGGCCGAGGTGATCAGGTAGGCGGTCAGGTTGGCGAGCATGGAACGTTCATCATCCTTTGATAGACAGTATCAGCAGGGTAGCCAAGGCCACCGTGAGTTGCAGGCCCAGGCACAGGGCCTGGCGACGCAGCAGAGCAAGCGCCGCCCGGCTGCGGACCGGCCAGGTACGCGCATCGACTGGCTGCGGCTTGAGCCCGTGGTCGAACAACGCGCGGTCCAGTGCCTGGGTGTCTGCTGCCAGGTCCTGGCTGTTGGCCAGGTGCGCGAACAGGTCGGCATCGAGTGCAACGCGGATGGCCCAGTACTTGTGCAGCATGCCCAGGCCGATGAGCAGCAGGCACGGCACAAGCGACCAGGGTGACAGCGCCGCGCCAAGCAGCGGCACCAGGCCGAACCCGAGCGCCAGCAGGGTCATGCCGTCCGAGAGCCCTGCCAGTTGCCGGCCCCGGCGCAGCAGGCTAGCGACCAACACAAGGTCCACTCAGCGCACCCGTTGAGCGAGGCTGACACTGAAAATCCCCCACTCGTCGATGCGCTGGGTCACCTTGCGAAAGCCTGCCGCCTCCACCAGCTGGTCCATTTCTGCCTGGCTGCGACGACGCATCACCCAGGCCTCGCCACCCCGGTGGCTGGTCAAGGCACGCGCAATCATCTCCAGTTGCGGGTGCCACGGTTGACCGGTGTAGACCAGGTAACCGCCATCCTCCATTGCCTGTGCCAGGCCAGCCAATGAGTTGCTCACCAGGGTGTTGCTGGCGAACAGTTCGTACAGGCCTGATACCACTGCCAGCGTCGGAGGCTGTTCCAGCGTCGCCAGGCTAGGGCGGTCGAAGGCATCGCCCTGGACGAAACGGGCAATGTCCCCCAGGCCCTTTTCCTGGATCAGCGCGGTGCCTTGTTGCACGTTGAGCGGGCTGTAATCGCGCAGCAGGATTGATTCTGGGCGTTGATCGACCTGTTGCAGGGCTTCGAGAATGTAGCGGCCATGGCCGGCTGCGATATCCACGATGTGCACGGGTCGGCCGGCCTCGCGTAGACGATCCATGGCCAGGCGCAGCAGTGCTTCCACATTCAGCTTGCGCTGGCGAATGCCACGCCAGCCGATGGCATTGAGGTAGTTCTGGTCGACCAGGCGGCCCAGCGCGCCTTTGCCTGCAGGCTGGTTGCGGTACACGTAGTCCAGTGTGCTGCCCGAATCGAAACCCGTGTCGAAGCCTAGCCGCACGCCGTCCGCTACCTTGCTGCCCAGGCGCAGACCGGCTCGGGTGGCGCGCCAGTAAAGCCCGCGCAGCGAGTGGCGGGGCAAAGGCGCGGCCAAGCTTTCGGCCTCGGCGCAACTGGCGCCGGTCTTGTCCGCATCGAGCAGCGAAGGCCGCTCGGCAGGGCAGGCGAAGCAGTGCTCGACGAAACGCTCGATACGCCGTAAAGCGTGTGCTCGCTCACGCTCGCCCAAGGTGTCGTGGAAGAACCCCGGCAGCACGTGCATCTCCTTGCGCGCACTGCCCAGACGGTCGAAGAAGCGCTGCTGGGGTGCTCGCTCGACCACCAGGTCTGTACCGGAGACCAGCAGTTGCGTCGGTAGCTGGATGGCCTGGGCGTCGGCCACCACACGATCGGCGGCTTCGTACAGCCCTAGCAGCATGGTCACCGAAATGGGCCGGCTGATCAGCGGGTCTGCCTTGTACGACATGACCCGTTCCGGGTCATGGGTCAGCAGTTGTGGCTTGACGTAGCTGTTGACGAAGAAATTGCCGCGCACGGCCTTGAGCAGCTTCAGGCCAGGGCGTGCCAAGGGGACGTACAGCTTGACCTTGAACGCCGGAGACGCCAGCACCAGGCAACGCACCTTGGGTGCATAGTCATGCGCCCAGGTGGCCACCAGCACCGCGCCGACGCTCTGCGCCAGCACCACCAGGTCCTGTTCGGCCAGCCCGTGACGGGCCTGAATGTGCTCGATGAACGTCTGCACGTCGCGCACGCTGGTCGCGAAGCTCGGGCTGTCCCCGCGTGCGCCGGGCGACAGGCCATGACCGCGGGCATCCCAGGCGAAAAAGTCATAGCCCGGCATGTCCAGCTCATCGGCCAAGTGGGCGATTCGCCCGCCGTGTTCATGGCCACGGTGGAACATCACCACCGCCCGACGCGGCTGGTGTTCGTTGCGCGTGGCGGGCCAGTGGCGGTAATGCAGCTCGACACCGTCATGGGTGGAAAAATGCAGGCTTTGCGCTTGGCGCATGGTCGATATCCTTATGCGACGGGCGAAGACTCAGCGGGTTTCAGCCAGCCCGCGACGCACCCGGTTGTAGAGGGTATAGAGGCAGAGCGCCAGGACCACAAGCAGCAAACCATTGATCCAGGTACCATCAAGCACATCCAGGGCGACACCGGTACCCAGTACGCCAAAGGCGAAGGCGCGGTCGCTCTTGCCCATGGGCCCGTCATAGCGGCGCGAGGCACCTGCCAAGGGCCCCATCACGCCAGCGTATTCGCTGATCGTCGCCAGTAGCACCACCATCACCACCAGCGGCGGCCACACGCCTACCAAGAGGGCGAACGGCAGGTACAGGGCGGCATCGGCGATCACGTCGCACAGCTCGTTCAGATAGGCGCCAAGGGTGGATTGCTGGCCAAATTCCCGTGCCAGCATGCCGTCGATGGCGTTGAGCGCCATGCGCAGCAGCATCCATATGGGCACCAGGATGAACAACCCGTGAAGGTGGGGCAGGGCCGCCAGCAGCAGCCCTAGCGCAACGGAGATGACGGCAGCGGTGAGCGTGACCTGGTTGGCCGTCACGCCCCTGTCGTACAGGCGCTGCACCAGAGGCCGCAGCAGGGCCTGGAAACGGGGTTTGAGCTGGTAGATCGAGGCCACTGGCAAGTCCTTTTTGGTGGGGCGTTGTCGCGCATTCTGTTGCAGTCTTGGTGGCCGGTAAAGCCGCAGGCACCGGCGCTCTTGCCACTGACCTGGCTGCGCGACAAGAAGTTTCAGGCACACCCGGCGAATACGCTGACCAATGCCGCTGCGTAGCCTGGCAGGGCCGCAAAGTCGCGCGCGCACAACAGCAACTTCCGGTTAGCCCAGGGTTCCTGCAGTGCCATGGCCCGCAGCGGCAACACCCCTTGCCAGCGCTGCACCGCCGCCAAGGGCACGACCCCGACGCCGGCACCGCCTGCGACCATGCGCAACACGCCTTCGAAGCCCTCGGCACGAACCCTGATGCGCATGCGCTGGCCTGCACGCAGCGCCTGCTCTTCCAGGTAAAGCGCCAGGGCACTGGCCGGCCCGAGGCCGACGTGACCATGGGCCAGGCTGTCGACGAAGCGCGGCGAGGGAAGGTTGACGAGCGGGTGATCCGTTGGCGTCACCAGTACCAACGGGTCGTCGCGAAAGGGCTGCGTCTGTAGATGCTCGCTAGGTGCTGCGCTGGAGATGATGCCCAGGTCGGCCATGCCCTGGGTGATGGCCTGCACGATGCGCAAGCTCGGGTACTCCTGCACATCCACGCTCATGCCTGGGTTCTGGGCAAGGTAGGCCGCCAGCAGTTCGGGCAGGTATTGGGTCAGGGCCGCGGTGTTGCACAGCAAGCGCACCTGGCCTTGATGCCCCTGCGCGTACTGACCCAGGTCGAATTGCAAGCGCTCGACCTGCTGGGCGATGAGCCGGGCATGTTGCAGCAATGCCTGCCCGGCGGGCGTGGGGCTGACACCTCGGCGATTGCGCAGCAGGAGTGCAACGCCCAGGGACGCCTCCATGGCACGAATCCGGGCGCTGGCTGCTGGCAGCGACAAGTGGCTACGCCCAGCACCGGCGGTGATGTTTCCACACTCGACGGCGTGCCGGAATAGGGTCAGGTCAACAAGATCAAAATGCACGTGGCTCTGTCCAGGCAAGAGGCTGACCACGAATATGACAGATGTTCAGCGCGTCATGCATTGGCCATGATGGGCACATGATGACATTTACAGCGTTTTACCAAGACCTTGGCCTACTGCTGACTGCGCTGGTGTTTGCCACCTTTGTTCTGGCAGGTGCCGTCAAGGGCGTGATCGGGCTCGGCCTGCCGACCGTGGCCATGGGGCTGCTGGGCATGGCTCTGCCGCCCGCGCAGGCTGCTGCGTTACTGATCGTCCCATCCACCGTGACCAATCTCTGGCAATTGGCGGCAGGAGGGCATTTGCGAGCGTTGCTGCGCAGGCTGGGCCCGATGCTGGCCATGATCTTTATCGGTACCTTGCTGGGCAGTGCGTGGCTGGGCATCAGCAGTGGCCCCTGGGCCGCGCATGCACTGGGAGGCGCACTGATTCTCTATGCCGTTTATGGACTGGCTGGGCCGGCCTTGCGCATTGCCCGGAAACGCGAAGGGTGGCTCGGCCCTGTCTGCGGCCTGGCTACCGGAGTGATCAGTGCGGCCACGGGTGTGTTCGTGATGCCGGCAGTGCCGTACCTGCAAAGCCTTGGGCTTAGCCGTGACGAGATGATTCAGGCCCTTGGGCTGGCATTTACGGTGTCCACCCTGGCGCTGGCTGTGGGCCTTGCCGGGCAAGGCGCACTCGGCGGCCCGGCGCTGGGTGCTTCTTTACTGCTGGTGGTGCCCGCCCTGCTTGGCATGCAGGCGGGCCAGTGGCTGCGCCGACGCGTCAGCGCACAGGTGTTCCGCCGCTGTTTCTTGGTGGGCCTGATGCTGCTGGGCGTGCATTTGCTGATCAACGGTTAGCGGATGAGTCGCTGAGCATGTCGACCCGTTGGACCTCGAAGTCGCGCTCCAGGTAATCCATGCGCCGGTCGAAAAAAGCAGCCATGTGCGGCAGGGCCGAGTGCACATCCAGTGCCGCCTTGTTCGCCCAGACTTCGAAGAACACGAACAGGCTCGGGTCCTGCTGATCGCGCAGCATGTGGTATTCGACACAGCCGGGTTCTTGTCGGCTGGGCTCGACATAGGGCCGGAACAGTTGCTCGAAGGCTTCTGCCATTTCCGGGCGTGTCTTGGCTTTGAGAATGAAGGCGTATTGCTCGTTCATGAGGGTCTCCTGCTTCGTAAGTGCCAAAGATTAAAGCAATAATCCCGGTCGATTCGTGATCTTGAGTCAAATGTATTTTGCTGTTGATTGGCTGTTTCCCAACTGCGCCTGACCTTAACCTGCCTGCAATCAGCGATCAGGTCCGGGAGGCCCCCATGAAAAACATCTTGCTACTCAACGGCGGCAAACAGTTTGCCCATTCCGCAGGCCAGCTCAATAGCACCCTGCATGAGGCCGCACTGGCGCACCTTGACCGTGCAGGTTTCGACGTGCGCCAGACCTTCATCGACGGGGGCTATGACGTCCAGGAGGAGGTGGAGAAATTCCTCTGGGCTGACGTGGTGATCTACCAGATGCCAGGCTGGTGGATGGGCGCGCCCTGGACCGTCAAGAAGTACATCGATGAGGTCTTCACTGCCGGGCACGGCAGCCTGTATGCCAGCGATGGTCGTACCCGCTCGGATCACACGCAGAAGTACGGCAGTGGTGGGCTCATTCAAGGCAAACAGTACATGCTGTCGCTCACGTGGAATGCACCGCAGCAGGCGTTCGACGAGGCTGACGACTTCTTCGAGGGCAAAGGTGTGGATGCGGTGTACTTCCCCTTCCACAAGGCGCAGCAGTTCCTGGGCATGAGCGGCTTGCCGACCTTCCTGGCCACCGACGTCATGAAGCGCCCGGATGTCCCGGCAGCGCTGGCGGCCTATCAAGCGCACCTGGAGCGGGTGTTTGGCAAGGCTCGGTAGACATCTGCCTTGATGGCACTGCTGGACTTCCCTTGCGCAAGCGGCTATCTAGACCCTGGCAACTCTACCCGCAGGCCTTGATGTGAAAACCCGATCCGAAGAACTCCAGGTGTTCGTCGCCGTCATCGACTGTGGGTCGATCTCTGCAGCGGCCGCGCAAATGGGCCAGACGCCCTCGGCGGTCAGCCGAACCCTGGCGCGCCTTGAGGCCAAGCTGGGCACCACGCTGGTCAACCGCACCACCCGGCGCATGGACCTGACCGAGGAGGGGCGGTTCTTTCTCGAACAGGCAAGGCAGGTGCTGCGGCAGATGGACGAGCTGGAAGAGCGCCTGGCGATGAACCGGCAGACGCCCATCGGTCGCCTGCGGGTCAACGCGGCCACGCCCTTCATGCTTCACGCCATCGTGCCCTGGATAGGCGAGTTCCGGCAGCAGTACCCCGGCATCGACCTGGAGCTCAACACCGACGATTTGATCATCAACCTGCTTGAGCACAGTACCGACGTGGCCATCCGCATCGGTGAGCTGGCCGATTCCAGCCTGCACGCGCGCAACCTGGGTTGCAGCCCGGTGCAGGTGCTCGCCAGCCCGGCTTATCTGGCGCGTTACGGCACCCCCCAGCGGGTCGAGGATCTGGCCGATCACTGCCTGCTTGGCTTCAGTCAACCCGAGACGCTGAACCAGTGGCCCCTGCGCCATGCCCAGGGCGAACACTGGACCATTCGGCCTACGCTGGTCGCTTCCAGCGGCGAGACGCTGCGACAGCTGGCGCTGGCCGGGGAGGGCATCGTCAGCCTGTCGCACTTCATGACCCACGAAGACATTCGCAGCGGCCGCCTTCAGGTCGTGCTGCCCCAGGCCAACAACGGCCATCGTCAGCCCATCCATGCGGTGTACTACCGCAATACCCAGCTGGCCCTGCGCATTCAATGCTTCCTGGATTTCATCCAGCGCAAGTTGGCCATCTACGCCTGTTCAGTTGCCTGAACGCGACATCTGCTGCCTAGGGGCGGCGCGTCATGGACGATGAGATTGCACAGGCTTGACGCTTGGGTCTTACTGACGGTCCCACAAGAACAACACCCAAGGAATGTGTCATGCGTAGCGTCCCTTTCCAGTACCTGGCTCTGGCAGCCGCGCTGTTGGGCAGCTCATCGGTGTACGCCGTTGCCCTGGAGGGCGGGGCTGTCGCCGCGCCTGATCAGTATGGCGCCCAGGTAGCCGCCGATATCCTGAAAAAAGGCGGCAACGCGGTCGATGCCGCGGTAGCCACCGCATTCACGCTGGCAGTGACTTACCCCGAAGCCGGCAACATTGGCGGTGGGGGCTTCATGACGTTGTTCGTGGACGGCAAGCCCTACTTCCTTGACTACCGTGAAGTGGCGCCCAAGGCGGCCACGCGCAACATGTACCTGGATGACAAAGGCGAAGTGATCGAGAACCTGAGCCTGGTGGGTGTCCGTGCTGCAGGCGTGCCAGGCACGGTGATGGGCTTGTGGGAGGCCCATCGCAAGTTCGGCAAGCTGCCGTGGAGCGAGCTGCTGACACCGGCCATCGGCTACGCCAAAAACGGCTTCAAGGTCGCCGACAAGCAGTATCAGTACCGCAACGATGCCCAAGGCATGTTCAAGACCGCCACCAACTTCAACGACTACTTCGGCAGCATGAAGGTGGGCGAGCTGTTCAAGCAACCCGAGATGGCCCAGACCCTCGAGCGCATCGCCGACAAGGGCGTGAGCGAGTTCTACCAGGGCAAGACCGCCGACCTGCTGGTGGCGCAGATGCAGGCCGACAAGGGGCTGATCACCAAGCAGGACCTCAAGGACTACAAGGCCGTGTGGCGTGAGCCCATGGCCGTCAGCTGGCGCGGCAATGTCGTGTACACTGCGCCCCCGCCCAGTTCCGGTGGCGTTGCCCTGGCCCAGCTGCTGGGCATCAAGGAGGACCGTGCCGCCGATTTCAAGGGTGTGACGCACAACTCTGCGCAGTACATCCACCTGTTGGCCGAAATTGAAAAACGCGTTTTCGCCGACCGGGCCGACTACCTCGGTGACCCGGCTTTCACAAAAGTGCCCGTGGATCAGTTGGTGGCCAAGGATTACCTGGCCAAGCGTGCGGCTCAGGTCAATCCCAAGGCCATTTCCGCTACCGATCAGGTCAAGCCCGGGCTGGAGCCGCACCAGACCACGCATTTTTCCATCGTCGACAAGGCCGGCAATGCGGTCAGCAACACCTACACGCTCAACCTCGACTACGGCAGTGGCGTGGTGGTCAAAGGTGCCGGGTTCCTGCTCAATGACGAGATGGACGACTTCAGCGCCAAGCCGGGTGCCGCCAATGCGTTCGGCGTGATCGGTGGCGATGCCAATGCCATCGAGCCGGGCAAGCGCATGCTGTCTTCCATGAGCCCCAGCCTCATGACCCGTGACGGCAAAGTGGAGCTGGTGATCGGCACACCGGGTGGGTCGCGCATTTTCACCTCGATCTTCCAGGTGATGAACAACCTGTATGACTACGGCATGCCGCTGGACAAGGCAGTGGCTGCGCAGCGGGTGCACCACCAGTTGCTGCCCAAGGACACGATCTACTTCGACAGCTATGCGCCGCTGACCGGGCAGGTGGCTGCTGATCTGAAAAAGATGGGTTACGTGCTGGAGGACCAAGGCTGGGAGATGGGCGACATCCAGGCCATTCGGGTCAACGGACAGACGCTTGAGACCGCGTCCGACCCGCGTGGCCGTGGGGTAGGGATGGTGGTGAAGTGAAGGGCTGATGGCGCGCCGGTTGCTGGCGCGCCGAAGTGTGAGCACTCAGCCAATGGCTGAGGCTTGCGGCAACAGCAGAGGCCGTTGTGCGGCCTCTGCTACGGGCCACCCCGCCCAACCCACTGCCTCAGGTCAAACGCGGAACCGGCTGACCAGCATCTGCAACTCGCCCCCCAGGCGCGCCAGCTCAACGCTCGACGCCGCCGTCTCGTCGCTGGCAGAGGCCGTCTGCTCCGACACATCACGCACATTCAGAATGCTGCGGCTGATCTCTTCGGCAACCGCGCTCTGCTGCTCGGCTGCGGCGGCAATCTGCTGGTTCATCGACTGGATGCTCGACACGGTGCCCGTGATGTTCTCCAGCGACTCACCGGCCTTGCGCGCCAGGTCGACACTGCTGTCGGTCAAGGCGCGGCTGCCCTGCATGGCATTGGCTACCTGCTGGGTGCCGTGCTGCAGGCTGGCGATCAGCTCCTCGATTTCCTCGGTCGACTTCTGCGTGCGCTGAGCCAGCCCGCGCACTTCGTCTGCCACCACGGCAAAACCGCGTCCGGCTTCGCCTGCACGTGCCGCCTCGATGGCCGCGTTGAGGGCCAGCAGGTTGGTCTGCTCGGCCACCGATTTGATCACGTCCATGACGCTGCCGATCTTCTGGCTTTCCTGCTGCAACGCAGTCATGGCCTCGGTGGAGCGGTGCATGTCCTGCGCCAGGCGCTCGATCTGGCTGATCGCCTCGCCCACCACCCGATCCCCGGCCCGCGCCTCGCCATCGGCACCTGTCGCCGCCTGCGAAGCCTGTTCGGCATTGCGTGCCACCTCCTGAACCGTGGCGGCCATCTCATGCATTGCGGTGGCCACTTGGTCGGTCTCGACTTTCTGGCTATTGGCACCGGCACTGGTCTGTTCGGTCACGGCCGACAGCTCCTCGGCAGCGCTGGCGATCTGGGTCACACTATCGCGAATGCCGCCGATCAGCTCGCGCAGGGTCGTGCCCATGCGGGCAATGCCTTGCTGCAGCACCCCCAACTCGTCGCGGCGGGTGACATGCAACTGTTGGGTCAGGTCGCCGCTGGCGATTTTCTCGACCGCCGCCAAGGTGTCCTGCAACGGCCGGGTGATCTGCCGGGTGATCAGGACGGCGGCCACGATACCCACCAGCAACGCCAGCAGGGTAGCGATGGTCTGCAAGGTGCGCGCCTGGCTGCTTTCGACATCGCGACGCTCCAGCTGGATCTTGTACAGCGCATCGCTGTGCTTGACGATGTCCGCGCCCTGGACCGTCATCTCGGCGCGAGCACCGGTAATGGTGGCCACGGCATCGCGGAATTGACGCGTAGCTTCACGGTAGTCGGTGACTGCGCGCTCGAGCTGTTGCACCCGGTCGCTCGGGCCGGACAGCTCGCGCTTGAGACTATCGACCACCGCGAGCGCCGCATCGAGCTGGCGCAGAGCCGCCTGTTCATTGTCCGCCGTGTTGTCGGCGATGTAGCCGCGCACATCGATGCGCACCTGCATCAATTGCTGGCGGGCCTTGCTGATCAGTTGGTACTGCGCAAGGCGCACGCTGTCGGCCTCGGGCCGAGCCATGACTTCCTGGCTCAAGACCTCCATGGCCTGGTCGGCCTGGCTACCGGCGCGGGTCATGGCGGCGCGTGCGGCACGACTGGCGTCGTAACCCTGGCGCATCTTGGACAGCGACACCTTGTAGGCACTGATGATGTCGCCCAGTTCGCCCAGCAGCTTGACGTTTTCGGGGCTCTTGAACGTGTGCTCCAGGTAAGCCTGCTGCTTGCTGAAGGTATCGAGCTTGGCCAGGGTATTGGCAGCCGCGGCATCATCGCCGTTGGCGATCATGTATTGCAGGCGGGCAATACGCAGGTCGGTAAGGTCCTTGTTCAACTGGCCGATGTCGCTCATCCAGTTGCTGCGGTCGATGAGACCGCCCAGGCTCGTCCAGCCCACCAAAGCCAGCAGGCCGGTCAGGATCAGCACCAGGGCGAAGCCCAGGCCGAGTTTGAGGTTGACGCTGATATTGGCAAACCAGCTGTTCATGCACGCACTCCAGAAGTTGTTTTCGCTCTCTTGATCTCCGATCGCAAGGCGTTGTTATTCTGGCTGCCCGCTCAATCGTGCTGGAGTTATCGGCCGTTGGCGAGGAAGCTGAAACGCTTTTTCAGCCGTAGGGGCGATACGGCGCGTTTCAGCGACCACAGGTGCTGCAATGGACGAATCAATCAGGGCGCAACGCTGAGCACCTTCAGAGAGTACGCGCGCTGAAGGTGTCGCAGCTGTCGACGTCGCCTTCGGCGAACCCGGCCTTGAACCAGCGCACGCGTTGGGCCGAGGTGCCATGGGTGAACGAGTCCGGCACCACGCGCCCTTGACCCTGCTGCTGCAGTCGGTCGTCACCGATGGCGTTGGCGGCATTGAGCGCTTCCTCCACATCGCCAGGTTCCAACCAGTTCAGGCGTTTCTGTGCCTGGTAGGCCCACACGCCAGCAAAGCAGTCGGCTTGCAGTTCCTGGCGCACCAGTAGGCCATTGCTGCCTTCCATGCGCTGGCCGCTACGCCGTGCCGCGTCCACCTTGGCCGACACGCCAAGCAGCGTCTGCACATGGTGGCCGATTTCATGGGCGATCACGTACGCCTGGGCGAAGTCGCCAGCAGCCGAGAAGCGTGTTTCCATTTCTCGGAAGAACGACATGTCCAGGTACACCTGCTGATCCGCCGGGCAGTAGAACGGCCCGACCGCCGCTGTGGCAAAGCCGCAGGCAGAATTCACCTGACCGTTGAACAGCACCAGCTTGGGGTCCTTGTACTGTTTGCCGGACTGGGCGAACAATGCTTGCCAGGTGTCTTCGGTGTCGCCCAATACGGAGGCGACGAATTCCGCCTGCTGGTCATTGGCCGGAGGCGCCTTGCCATCGGTCACGGCAGGCGCTTGCTGCTGCATCTGGCCGGTCAATTGACCAAGGATCTGCAAAGGGTCCTGGCCCGTCAGCCAGCCGATCCCGACAATCAGCAAGATGGCGCCAAGTCCTAGTCCTTTGCCACCGCCAAAGCGCATACCACCGCCACCGCCACCTGCGCCCCGTGCATCGACCACATTGTCGCTACGCCGGCCTTTTCGCCATTCCATGAGTGCTCTCCAGAGCGTGAAACAAGAAGACAAATATTAGTTCAACACAGCCTCAGGTGTCAGGGCACCTGCGGCTGTCTAGCGCATTGGAGATGGCCGGGGCGCCTGAATTCAATTTCATCGTCCCCGGCCTGCACAGGGTCCAGGCTCAGCGCCGCACCAGCAGCACACCGCTTTCCATGTGGTGGGTGTAGGGGAATTGATCGAACAACGCGCAGCGTTCGATCCGGTGGGTGTCGTGGAGCTGGGCAATGTTCGCCGCGAGTGTTTCCGGGTTGCACGAAATGTACAGGATCCGCTCGAAACGTCGGGTCAGCTCGCAGGTGTCCGGGTCCATGCCGGCGCGCGGCGGATCAACGAAGACCGTGCCGAATGCGTAGCTTTTCAGATCGATGCCTTCGAGGCGGCGGAAAGGGCGCACTTCGTTCAGTGCCTGGGTCAGCTCTTCAGCCGACAAGCGCACCAGGCGCACGTTATCCACAGCGTTCTCGGCCAGGTTGCTCAGTGCGGCGTTGACCGAGGTCTTGCTGATCTCGGTAGCCAGCACCTGGCGCACGCGGGTGGCCAGCGGCAAGGTGAAGTTGCCGTTGCCGCAGTACAGTTCCAGCAGGTCGTCATCGCGATCGCCCATGGCCTCGAAGGCCCAGCTCAGCATCTTCTGGTTCACGGCGCCGTTGGGCTGGGTGAATGCGCCTTCAGGCTGGCGATAGCTGAACACACGGCCGGCCACGTCGAGCTTTTCAACCGCATAGTCACGGCCGATGACCAGGCGCTTGCCCTTGGAGCGGCCGATCAGGCTCACGCCCAGATCTTGGGCCAGTTGCCGCGCGGCCACTTCCCACGCTTCGTCCAGTGGGCGGTGGTAGCACAGCGTGACCATCGCATCACCCGCCAGGGTGGTGAGGAATTCCACCTGGAACAGGCGATTGCTCAAAGCCTCGCTGGCCTGCCAGGCCGCCTTCAGGCGCGGCATCAGGTCGTTGATGCGCTGGCTGGCAATCGGGAAGTCGTCGATCAAGATAGCCTTGTGCTTCTCGCCCGGGGCGAACATCGCATAGTGGCGCTGGCCGTCCTCGCGCCAGAGGCGGAATTCCGCACGCAGGCGATAGTGCACGCGCGGCGAGTCGAAGACGGCGGGCTCCGGCGCACCGAAAGGTGCGAGCAGCTCGCGCAGGCGGGTGGTCTTATCCTGCAGTTGCGCGTCATAGGCGCTAGGGTCGAATGCAGCACTCATGCGTTGAACCAACCCAGTTTGATGACGAACAGGATGGAAAGAATCACCAGGGCCGCGTTCAGGTCATGGCGACGCCCGGAAATGAGTTTCACGGCGGTCCAGGCAATGAAGCCGAAGGCAATGCCGTTGGCGATCGAATAGGTCAGCGGCATGGCCAACGCGGTGACCACCACTGGGGCTGCTTCGGTGACGTCGTCCCAATTGATTTCCGCCAGGCCCGAGGCCATCAGCACGGCGACGAACAGCAACGCCGGCGCGGTGGCGAAGGCCGGTACGCTGCCAGCCAGCGGTGCGAAGAACAGGGCCAGCAGGAACAGCACGGCGACCACGATGGCCGTAAGGCCCGTACGCCCCCCGGCGCTCACGCCAGCCGCCGACTCGATATAGCTGGTGGTGGTCGAGGTGCCCAGCAGCGAGCCGGCCATGGCGGCGGTGCTGTCGGCAATCAGGGCACGGCCCATCTTCGGCATGTGGCCATCCTTGCCCATCAGCCCTGCACGTTTGGCCACGCCGATCAGGGTGCCGGAGTTGTCGAACAGGTCGACGAACAGGAAGGCGAAGATGACGCTCACCAGGCCCACGTCCAGCGCGCCGGCGATGTCCAGTTGCAGGAAGGTCGGCGCCAGCGAAGGCGGCATGGACACGATGCCCCCGAAGGGCGTGACGCCCATGGCAATGGCTGCCACGGTCACGGCCAGGATGCCGATCAACACGGCGCCGCGCACCTTCAACGCTTCCAGGCCAACGATCAGGAAGAAGCCCAGTGTGGCCAGAATCGGTGCCGGCTGACGCAAGTCGCCCATGCCCACTAGGGTTGCAGGGTTATCGACGACGATGCCCGCATTGTGCAGCGCGATCAGCGCTAGGAACAGTCCGATGCCCGCAGCAATGGCCGAGCGCAGGGGCAGGGGAATGCTGTTCACGATCCATTCCCGGATTCGGAAGATCGACAGCAGGAAGAACATCACCGCCGACAGGAATACCGCACCCAGGGCCACTTGCCAGGTGTGCCCCATGTGCAGCACCACGGTGTAGGTGAAGAACGCGTTCAGGCCCATGCCCGGCGCCAAGGCGATCGGGTAGTTGGCGATCAGGCCCATGGTGGTCGAGCCAATGGCCGCCGCCAGGCAGGTGGCGACGAACAGCGCACCCTTGTCCATGCCCGTCTCGCCGAGGATGCTCGGGTTGACGAAGAGAATGTAGGCCATGGCCAGGAAGGTGGTGACGCCCGCCAGTATCTCGGTGCGCACATTGGTGTTGTGTGCTTTTAGTTGAAACAGCCTTTCCAGCATGCCCGCTCCCCGAGGCGCCCCCGGCGCCATGAATATGTCGACCCCATCAGCAAAGCACAGACCGTACCGGCTGCCGTGATTTCTATGGGGCAGAAAAAAGCCGCGCATCATACCAGCATGCCGGGCAGGGGCCTATGGCCGTCTGGGAATAGGCTGGCCGCGCCCGGTGCGCCTGGCGTACAGGGCCGCTGGGGCGGCCTTTCAGTCTTCGTGCAAACGGTCCCGGTTGGCCAACGTGGGGAACAGTTTTATCCACACTCCCGTCACCACCAAGGTGCCCACCCCACCCATGACGACGGCTGGCACCGTACCAAACCAGTGCGCGGTGACCCCCGATTCGAATTCGCCGAGCTGATTGGAGGCACCGATGAACAGCCCGTTGACGGCGCTGACGCGCCCGCGCATTTCGTCCGGGGTATGCAACTGCACGAAAGCGCCTCGAATGACCATGCTGATCATGTCGGCAGCGCCCAGTACCACAAGGACCGCCAGGGAAAACCAGAAGGATGTGGACAGGCCGAACGCGATAGTGGCCACGCCAAAGACGCCCACCGCCGTGAACATGGTTCGGCCCACCTTGCGCTCGAAGGGAAAGCGCGCCAACCACACCGACATCAGCAACGCGCCTACTGCGGGCGCCGAACGCAGCAGCCCGAGCCCCAGCGGCCCTGTCAGCAGGATGTCCTTGGCAAATACCGGCAGCAGCGCTGTGGCCCCGCCCAGCAGCACGGCGAACAGGTCCAGCGAGATGGCGCCCAGGATATCCGGCCGGCTGCGAATGAAACGAATGCCGGCCAGCAGCGACTCGACGGTGGCACGGCCCCGTTGAACGACTTGTCCTCGCGCCTGCAGGCTCAGGGTCAGCACACAGGCTATGGCATACAACGCCACGGTCGGGCCGTAGACCCAGCCGCTGCCGAATGCGTACAGGAAGCCGCCCACGGCGGGCGCCACAATGGTAGCCGACTGGGTCGCAGAGGCCGACGCGGCGACCGCCCGTGGAAACAGGCCCGCGGGCACGACGTTGGGCAGCAGCGCCTGGGTCGCCGGCATCTCGAACGAACGGGTGGCGCCGAGCAGAAACGCCAGCACGAAAATCAGTTCGCGGCTGACCTGATCCGTGGCGCTGCCCAGCGCCAGGGCCAGTGCGATCAGCCCTTGCAGGCATTGGCACAGGGCGGCAACCTTGCGCCGGTCATAGCGGTCTGCCACATGGCCGGTGTGCAGCATGAACAGCACACGGGGTGCGAACTCCACCAGTCCGACAAGTCCCAGGTCCAGCACGTTGCCGGTCAGCTGATACAGGTGCCAGCCAATCGCCACGGTCAACATCTGGAATCCGCTGGCGGTGAAGACCCGTGCCAGCCAGAACGCCAGAAAAGGGCGATGGTGACGCAACAGCGGCGGTTCAGTCTCGGACATCGGACACCTGTGACCTCGATGCAGGGGAAGCTCCGCAGCCTATCATCTGTATGTAACAAATAGTTGCTGTTTACCGTGTCCGACACCGTTTCGGTGCCGCTGAACAGGGGGTGGGGCAACCGGTCACGCGGCAAACAACCACACCTCGCACCGGGCTATTCGGGGCTATGCTTGATTCATATCGTTGACCTGGATCAATCGTTGCGTTTGCAACGATCCCCGACGATTTCGGCCTTTGGCCGCAATCCCTGCACATCGAACAGAACAATTCCAACACGCCGTACTCGACTATGTGGGGGCAGTGGGCGACAGGGCCGAGTGCCCGACCGCCGGATTATCTGATGAGGTAGCACCTATGTTCGGTCTGGAGGCACTGGATCTTGCCCGGATCCAGTTCGCGTTTACCGTGTCCTTCCATATCCTGTTCCCTGCCATCACTATCGGCCTGGCCAGTTACCTGGCGGTGCTCGAAGGGTTGTGGCTCAAGACAGACAGGCAGGTCTATCGGGACCTGTACCACTTCTGGTCGAAAATCTTCGCAGTCAACTTCGGCATGGGCGTGGTCTCGGGCCTGGTCATGGCCTATCAGTTCGGCACCAACTGGAGCCGTTTTTCCGAGTTCGCAGGTTCGGTCACCGGGCCCCTGTTGACCTACGAGGTGCTGACCGCCTTCTTCCTCGAGGCAGGTTTCCTGGGGGTGATGCTCTTTGGCTGGAACCGCGTAGGCCGTGGCCTGCATTTCTTCGCCACCTGCATGGTGGCGCTCGGAACGCTGATTTCCACTTTCTGGATTCTGGCCTCGAACAGCTGGATGCATACCCCGCAAGGTCACGAAATCATCGATGGTCGCGTGATTCCGGTCGACTGGTTCGCGGTCATCTTCAACCCTTCGTTCCCGTTCCGCCTGATGCACATGGCCACGGCGGCATTCGTCGCCACCGCCTTCTTCGTGGGGGCATCGGCTGCCTGGCACCTGCTGCGTGGACGCGACAACCCCTCGGTGCGCAAGATGCTTTCCATGGCCATGTGGATGGCGCTGATCGTCGCGCCCATCCAGGCAGTGATCGGCGACTTCCACGGGCTCAATACCCTCAAGCATCAACCGGCGAAAATCGCTGCCATCGAAGGGCATTGGGAGAACCCTCCTGGCGAGCCTACCCCGTTGATCCTCTTTGGCATCCCGGACATGCAAGCTGAAACGACACGGTTCAAGATCGAGATCCCGGTGCTCGGGAGCCTCATTCTCACCCACAGCCTGGACAAGCAGGTGCCGGCATTGAAGGAGTTCCCGCCTGAAGACCGGCCCAACTCCACCATCATCTTCTGGTCCTTCCGCATCATGGTGGCGCTGGGCATGTTGATGATCGCCGCTGGCATGTGGAGCCTTGTATTGCGCAAAGGCGGCAAGCTGTACACCTCGCGGCCGTTCCTGCATTTCGTGACCTGGATGGGGCCTTCAGGATTGCTGGCAATCCTCGCCGGCTGGTTCACCACCGAAATCGGCCGCCAGCCCTGGGTGGTCTACGGGCTGATGCGCACGGCCGACGGCGTCTCCAACCACAGCTATGCCCAACTGGGGTTCACCCTGGTGGCGTTCGTGGTGGTGTACTTCGCCCTGTTCGGCACAGGGTTCGCCTACATGATGCGCCTGGTGCGCAAGGGCCCGCATACCGGCGAAGGCGATCAGCAGCGTCCGGGCGGTCCTGGCCGCAAACGCACGCCGGCGCGGCCATTGTCCGCCGCCGACGAAGGCAGCGATGCCACCACTGCAGACCTGAGCAAGGGGAACTGAGCCATGGGTATCGATCTTCCACTGATCTGGGCCGGCATCATCATCTTCGGCGTCATGATGTACGTGGTGATGGACGGCTTCGACCTGGGCATTGGCATGCTCTTCCCCTTCGTCAAACACGAGCGTGACCGCGACGTAATGATGAACACGGTCGCACCGGTCTGGGACGGCAACGAGACCTGGCTCGTGCTGGGTGGCGCGGGGCTGTTCGGCGCGTTCCCGATGGCGTATGCCGTCGTGCTCGAGGCGCTCTATCTGCCACTGATTCTGATGCTGATCGGTCTGATCTTCCGGGGCGTGGCCTTCGAGTTCCGCTTCAAGGCCACCGACGCTGGTCGCCATCTGTGGGACAAGGCGTTCATCTGGGGCTCTCTGGTGGCAACGTTCTTCCAGGGCGTGGCGCTGGGCGCCTTCATCGAAGGCTTCAAGGTCGTGGATCGGCATTACGCCGGTGGCTCGCTGGACTGGCTGACACCCTTCAGCCTGTTCTGCGGCTTGGGGCTGATCGTGGCCTACGCGCTGCTAGGGTGTACCTGGCTGATCATGAAGACCGAGGGGCCGCTTCAGGAACAGATGCACAAGCTTGGACGGCCGCTGGCGCTTGTGCTGCTGGCTGTAATGGGTGTGGTCAGCCTGTGGACGCCAATCGCCTATCCGCAGATTGCCGATCGCTGGTTCAGCATGCCCAACCTGGTGTGGTTCATGCCGGTGCCGATCCTGGTGCTGTTGACCTTCTACAACCTGTTCAAGGCAGTAGCCCGTAGCGCGAACTACATGCCGTTTTTGCTGACGCTGGGGCTGATCTTCCTGGGTTACAGCGGCTTGGGCATCAGCCTGTGGCCCAATATCATCCCGCCATCGATCTCGATCTGGGAGGCTGCCGCGCCGCCGCAAAGCCAGGGCTTCATGTTGGTGGGAACGCTGTTCATTCTTCCGCTGATCCTGGGTTACACCTTCTGGAGCTACTACGTGTTCCGCGGCAAGGTCACCCATGACCAGGGCTATCACTAGGAGGCTGCACCATGACCCATGAGCAGGACGTGGAAGGCAAGAAACCGCTGTGGCAGCGCCTGGGCTGGTTGGTGTTGATCTGGGCGTTGAGTGTGGCCGCGCTGGGTGTGGCGGCCTGGTTGATGCGCCTGTTCATGAGCGCAGCCGGGTTGACTACCCACTGAGCCCTGGCATCGACAGGTAGCGCGCTGTACGCGTCTGCTGACTCTGACGCCGTGCGGTGCGCTACCTGCGGACAGTTACTTGCGTGCCTTGAGCACCACGAACTTGGGCGTTGCCGCCACCTGCTCCACGCCTCGGAACAGGCGGGCAAGCTTGCTGTGATAGCCCAGGTGGCGGTTGCCCACGATATACAAGGCGCCACCGACCACCAGCGCCTCGCGGGCCTGCTGGAACATGCGCCAGGCCAGCACATCACCCACCACTTGCTGCTGGTGAAAGGGCGGGTTGCACAGCACTATGTCCAGTGACTGTTTTTCGATGCCGGCCAAGCCGTCTGCGGCCAGAAAATCGGCTGGCCGATCGCCCAGCGCAAGCTGCCAGTTTTCCCGTGCCGACTGTACGGCCATGTAAGACTCGTCCACCAGGGTGTACTGGGCGTCTGGATTTTTCAGGGCGCTGGCAATGGCCAGCACGCCGTTGCCGCAACCCAGGTCTGCGACCCGGGCATTGCCCAGGTTGTCCGGCAAATGCGGAAGAAACGCCCGCGTACCAATGTCCAGGCCTTCACGACAGAAGACATTGGCATGGTTGAGCAGTTCCAGCGGTGGCGATTCCAGGCGATAGCGGCTGGGGTAGGGCGAGGTGAAGGCGGGACGCGCCTCCACCGTGGCGGTCAGCAGCCGGGCTTTTTTACGTGCCAGCGAGGCTTGCATAGGTCCGACATACTTCTCCAGCAGGTCGCCGGCGGCATGGGGAAGGTGCTTGATCATGGCCCCGGCGATCACCAGCGCTCCTGGGGCCAGGTGCCCTTGCAGCCGAATGAGTTGCTCTTCGAGCAAGGCAAGCGTCTTGGGCACTCTGATCACTACCCGATCGAAGGGGCCTTGCCAGGTGTGGCAGGCAGGCACGAACGAAACGCTGTCCGCAGGCAGGCCGTTACGTGCCAGGTTCTTGCCTAGCGCGAGTTGAGCAAGGTAGGAGTCGCCGCTGCTGGTCACCTGCATGTGTCCGGCAAGGCTCACCGCCAGCGCCCCGAAACTGTCGTTGAGCACCAGCACACGGCTGCAGCCTGGCAATGCCTGGGCATGCAATTGTTCGAGCAGGTACTCATCGGCGGCGTCAAAGGCCTGCAAGGGGTCGTTGGCCTGGTCTGGCTGGCGGATCAGATCGAGTTCGGCGAAGGGCGTGGTCAACAGGGGCATGGCAATCTGGCTCGGGTACAAAGCTGCCCGCAACCGTTCGCTGCAGGCCTGGTCGAGCGATTCTACAGGGCTTTGGCTGGGCTCGCAGGCCCTGGCGTCAGATCCAGCCGCGCAACGCGGCAATGGCGACGGCGCCTGCCTTGTTGGCGGCATTGGTCTTCGTGATCACGCTGCGAATATGAAAGTTCACCGTACTCTGCGACAGCGACAGGATGCAGGCGACATCGGCAGCCGTCTTGCCGGCCGCAGACCACTTCAGCACTTCCAGTTCCCGTTCGCTCATCTTGGGTTGGGATGGGCACAGTGCATCGAGGTGATGGGCGCTCAGCACCGCATGTACGGTATGGCACAACCACTGGATGGCACCGGCTTTTTCGAACAGCTCGGCGGTCTCGACCTTGCGTAGCGGCCGGGACACACTCATTTGGCTTTCGTTGTGCTGCAGATCATGCAAGGACTGGGTCCAGCCATGACGCAGACCATGCTCGCAGGCCGCTTCGCGAAAATGCGGTGCCTCGCGGTAGACCTCGTCGCTCCATACCACAGGATTGGTCGAGTTGTGGCTGAGCGCAGCCGCGGCGTCCTGCTTGTAGAACTCTTCGTGCTGGTAGCGTTCGATCCAGACCTTGGGATAATTGCTGTACAAGTAATGGCGAGGTGTCTGGGTGGCGATCTGGATGCGAAGCTTGAGGCCCAAAAATTCGAAATCCATGTCCTGAGCGAGATGCACCGCGATGTCGAACAGCTTCCGAGGACTACGCTCGCTCACCAGGGCGTGCAGGTGCTCGGGGTTCCAGTGAAACATGCCAATCTCCAAGGGCGACGCGGCCCAGTCCATATGGGTACGTGACCAGTGTAGATAGATCCAGATCACTGTGTTCATCTTTTTCGCTATAACTGTGCTGTATTTCTGATTACCTTTGTACAGCTCTTGAAGCCGCAAAAACCCAGTGGTTTTTATCCCGGGCGCTTTGCGCGACACTGTGGGGACCCAAGACATGGAGCCCGACATGACCGCCAGCGACGAAAAATTCACCCGCCAGACCTTGCTCGATGTTCAGCCGCTCACGCCGAACCTCTTCAGCCTGCGGGTTACCCGGGATGCGGGTTTTCGCTTTCGCTCCGGTCAATTTGCACGCCTGGGCGTGGCCAAGGCGGATGGCAGTGTGGTTTGGCGCGCCTATTCCATGGTCAGCGCACCCCACGATGAATACCTGGATTTCTTTTCAATCGTAGTGCCGGGCGGTGAGTTCACCAGTGAGCTTAGCCGACTGGGTGAGGGCGATACGCTATTGGTGGAGCGTCAGGCCTTCGGCTTTCTCACCCTTGACCGCTTTGTCGACGGACGCGACCTGTGGTTGCTGGCCACGGGTACAGGCATTGCGCCTTTCATGTCGATTCTGCAGGACTTCGAAGCCTGGGAACGCTTCGACAACATCAAACTGGTGTATTCGGTGCGAGAGGCCAGGGAGTTGGCCTATCTGAATGAAATCGCTGGCTTGGAACAGCGTGAGTACCTGGCCGAGCATGCCGGCAAGTTGCAGTTCATCCCGGTCGTGACGCGTGAGCGACATCCAGGCGCCCTGAATCAGCGCATCACCACATTGATCGAAAACGGCGAGCTGGAAAAAGCCGCGGGGCTTGAGCTGTCACCCGAGCACTCGCGAATCATGCTGTGCGGCAACCCTGAGATGATCGATGAAACGCGCAAGGTGCTCAAGGCCCGCGACCTGCAGTTGAGCCTTAGCAAACGGCCGGGCCAGGTGGCCGTCGAGACGTACTGGTAGCCGACGTGCCGCTACAGGCTACAGGGGTGAAGCGGTGCATGGAGGTTCGCCGCTTCCTGCAGCCTGTAACGGTGAGCTTCAGGGCCGGTTCTGAGCCTTGAGCAGGTCGCGGATCTCGGTGAGCAGGGTCTGCTCGGGCGACGGCGCCGGCGGCACGCTTGGCGCCACGGCCTCTTCGCGCTTGAGCCGATTGATGGCTTTGACGCCCATGAAGATCGCAAAGGCGATGATCACGAAATCGATCACGGTCTGGATGAACTTGCCATAGGCCAGCACCACGGCCGGGACGTCGCCTTGCGCCGCCTTCAAGGTGATGGCCAGGTCGCTGAAGTCAACGCCGCCGATCAGCAGGCCCAGTGGTGGCATGACCACGTCGCCGACGAAGGACGAGACGATCTTGCCGAAGGCCGCGCCGATGATGATACCTACCGCCATGTCGACGACATTGCCTTTGACCGCGAAGGCCTTGAACTCACTGATCATGCCCATGTTTCGATTCCTTTGTAACAAATGGTGAGGTAAACGCAGTGTAAGCCACTTAAACGCTTCATGCGCTGCATTCAGGGGTAGTGACTTCTGTCGCACCGAATAGTTTTGTCGCATCCCAAGGCATTCGGGACACGGTCAGGCTCGGGTATCATGCAGGTTTTGCCCGGAGGCACTCACCCATGGCCAAGGCCAAGCGCTTGTATGGCTGCACCGAGTGCGGCGCGACTTTTCCGAAATGGGCTGGCCAGTGTGGCGAGTGTGGCGCCTGGAACACGCTGGTCGAAACCATGATCGAGAGCGGCGGCGCCGCAGCCCCCAGCACGGGCCGCGCCGGCTGGACGGGGCAGCAGGCGCAGATCAAGACCCTGGCTGAGGTCAGCGTCGAGGAGATACCGCGCTTCACCACCAGCAGCACCGAGCTCGACCGTGTGCTGGGCGGTGGCCTGGTCGATGGCTCCGTGGTCTTGATCGGTGGCGACCCTGGGATCGGCAAATCGACGATTCTGCTGCAGACCCTGTGCAATATCGCCGTCGGCATGCCGGCGTTGTACGTCACTGGCGAGGAATCCCAGCAGCAGGTGGCCATGCGCTCCCGGCGTCTGGGCCTTCCCCAGGACCAGCTCAAGGTCATGACCGAAACCTGCATCGAAACCATCATCGCCACCGCCCGTCAGGAAAAGCCACGGGTAATGGTGATCGACTCCATCCAGACCATTTTCACCGAACAGTTGCAATCCGCCCCGGGCGGGGTGGCGCAGGTGCGTGAAAGTACGGCGCTGCTGGTGCGTTATGCCAAGCAAAGTGGCACAGCGATCTTCCTGGTGGGCCACGTGACCAAGGAGGGCTCGCTGGCAGGCCCGCGGGTGCTGGAGCACATGGTCGATACCGTGTTGTATTTCGAGGGCGAATCCGACGGTCGCCTGCGGCTGCTGCGAGCGGTGAAGAACCGCTTCGGCGCGGTAAACGAGCTGGGCGTGTTCGGCATGACCGACCGGGGTTTGAAAGAGGTCTCCAACCCCTCGGCGATCTTTCTCAATCGCACCCAGGAAGAAGTCCCTGGCAGCGTCGTGATGGCCACTTGGGAAGGTACCCGGCCGATGCTGGTCGAGGTCCAGGCCCTGGTCGATGACAGCCACCTGGCCAACCCGCGCCGCGTCACCCTGGGCCTGGATCAGAACCGTCTGGCCATGCTGCTGGCCGTTCTGCACCGGCATGGGGGCATCCCGACCCACGATCAGGATGTGTTCCTGAACGTGGTGGGCGGTGTGAAAGTGTTGGAAACGGCTTCGGACCTGGCGTTACTCGCTGCGGTCATGTCCAGCCTGCGCAATCGGCCGCTGGCCCATGGCCTGCTGGTGTTCGGGGAAATCGGCCTGTCGGGTGAGGTGCGGCCTGTACCCAGTGGCCAGGAGCGGCTCAAGGAGGCTGCCAAGCACGGCTTCAAGCGTGCCATCGTGCCCAAGGGCAATGCACCCAAGGAGGCGCCTGCAGGGTTGCAGGTCATCGCTGTGACGCGCCTTGAGCAGGCGCTGGATGCCTTGTTCGAATAGTTCACAGGCGAAAAAAAGGGCCGACGATGCGCATCGGCCCGGTACAACACCCACGTGATAGGTCAGTGCTCGGCGACTGCTGCGCGCTTGACCGGCTCACTGCCATGCTCGTCCTGGCCCCTCATCGGCACCTCGTGGCCTTCGGCATCGAACAGCCTGCCATCCTTGAAATAGTCACCGTCGCGCAGTGCGGAGATATCCGAATAGCGAATGGTGCGTTCGTAGCCGGCAGCGAACACCGACTGCTGGTCCGAATTGCCTGCCGTGAAATGGTTGAAGATCAGGTTCAGCAGGATGGCCATGATCGCCGCCGAACTGATGCCTGAGTGGAAGATGGTTTCGAACCAGGTGGGGAACTGGTGATAGAAGGCCGGTGCGGCGATCGGAATCATGCCAAAGCCCAGGGAAGCGGCAACGATGATCAGGTTGACATTGTTCTGGTAGCTGACCTTGGACAAGGTGCGGATGCCGCTGGCTGCCACCGTGCCGAACAACACGATGCCCGCGCCGCCCAGCACGGGGGTAGGCACTGCGGCGATGATGCGCCCCATGATTGGCAGCAAGCCCAGTACGACCAGGATCAGACCGCCGGTGGCCACCACGTAACGGCTGCGCACGCCAGTAACCGCCACCAGGCCGACGTTTTGGGCGAACGCACTTTGCGTGAACGAGCCGAACACCGGTGCCAGGATGCTTGAGGCCATGTCGGCGCGCAGGCCATTGCCCAGGCGCTTGGAGTCGACCTTGGTACCGATGATCTCACCCACGGCCAGGATGTCGGCCGAGGTTTCGACCAGCGTCACCATGATGACGATGCACATCGACAGGATGGCCGCGATGTGGAACTCCGGCATGCCGAAGTGAAAGGGCGTGGGGAAGGCGAAAACAGGGCCTTCGGTAACCTTGCTGAAGTCGGTCATGCCCAGTGCCCAGGCGATCAGCGTACCGACCACCATCGCCAGCAGGATGGACAACCGGGATATCGTCGCGCTACCCAGTTTGCTCAGCAGCAGCACGATGGCAAAGGTAAGCGCCGCCAAGCCGATGTTGGCCATGCTGCCGAAATCAGGTGAGGCACTGTTGCCACCCATTACCCAGCGCGCGGCCACCGGCATCAGCGTCAGGCCGATGGTGGTGATCACGATGCCGGTTACCAGCGGTGGGAAGAACTTGGTGATGCGCGAGAATACCGGGGTGATCAGCAGCCCTATCAGCGAGGCGGCCATTACCGCGCCGAGCACTCCCGGCAGCCCGCCCCCACTTTCACTGCTGAGAATCGCGCCCATGGTGGCGACGCCGGCAAACGACACCCCCTGTACCAAAGGGAGCTGGCAGCCGAAAAATGGCAGACCCAGGGTCTGAAGCAAGGTCGCCAAGCCACCTGCAAACAGCGAAGCGGCGATAAGCATGCCGATTTCTGCGCCATTGAGGCCTGCGGCCTGCCCCAGAATCAAGGGTACGGCGACGATTCCCCCATACATGGTCAACACATGCTGCAGGCCATAGGCCAGGTTGGCACCCAGGCCGAGGTTTTCGTCCTCTGGTCGCTGGGCGGGAGACGTGCTTGTGGACGTAGTCATGGCGCAGGCTCTCTGTTTATTGTTGTGGAGCTACTGTAGTCAGTTATTGCCTACAGGTACTACACAAATTGTATACAATATTTTGATCCAAGCGCCGCAGGGTAAAGCCTCAGGGCGTATGCATCCTTGTTGCAGGAGGCATACCAACCCGAAGCGCTTATGAGAAAAGGGTGTATACAACGATGCCTGCACTAGGCAGGAAGCTGTCTAGATGGACAGGAAAGGACTAACGGTCAAGAAGATAGCCAGCTAATAGATCCTGTTATTCGATCAGTTCGCGCAGCTCACGCATCATTTCGGTGCTGTCAGCAATGTTCAGTTCCACAAGACGGTGCAGGTGGCTCATGGAGTCGATGTCGATGTACAGGCACACGAAGCCCAGCCGCGTGGGTTCTTCATGGCGCAGTTCGACCTGCATTTTCACCCAGGTATCGGCGTCGAGCTGAATAACGGCCTCGTAGTTCTGGGTAGGGTCCGGGGTCCAGTCGGTCGGGCGCTCGACCAACAGGCCTTTGAGGGAGAGATCGATGAGTCTGGCAGGCCAGCGCTGTTCGCCTTGGCGAAGTTCGGCAGGTGCGTCGAAATCGATGCGTTGGAAGCGGCGGCGTTCGGAAGGTGGCGGGGTCATGGCGAGTCCTCATCTGATGTTCAGACTATAGACCAGCCAAGATCCCCGCATTCGTCCCTACGTTACTTGACGATATTCACGTCGCTGCAGTTGTAGAAACCCTCACCTGCAGCGTCATCCCGTTGCCAGCGGGTGTAGACCACGCGTCGGCCAGTGTGCTCCTTGAGATCGACGTCGAACTCGTAGTAGCCATTGGCAGGCTGGACATCTCCGATTTCCTGTACCAGCTCCAAGTCATCCCATTTCAAAGGCTGCTGGGTGGGGTTGTAGTCCGGCTTGGACACATAGATTTCCCAGTAGCTGGGGTTGTGCGGCGCCATGATTTTGTAGCGCATGTGGGCTTTGTTGTCGTCATCTTTTTTCCAGTCCTGGACGTGCCAATCGGCAGGGACGTCCAGGCCGCTCTTGTCATTGACCTGCGTGGACTTCGCTTTCGTCTCCGCCAGGCTGTTGCCTGCCGAGCACAGCTGACCATCTGGAATGGCTTTTTTGACAGCCTCCTTATTGCGGAAATCAACGACGTTCTTCGACACCTCATGCCATTGATTGAACTGGTAAACAGCCTGTTGCGCATTGTTGCCGAACTTTTCATACACATGCTGGTAAGCAGCCTTGCACCCAGGGCTTTTGATGTTTGAACCGTCGACTGGCCAGTTGTAGTCACCCTGTTGATAACAGTAGTACTGCCTGGAAACAGGCATCTCCACTGCGCCATGCATCGGCTCCACAGGTGCGGCATTGACGTGCACACTGCCCGCCGCAAGGCTGGCTGCGATGATGAGATGAAGTGAGTTCATGGCGACTTCCTCGCTAGAGTTGGAAGTACCAAGGTCGGTCAATCGGCCCTGGCTCGACAACTGGCAGAACTACCAGGTAGTCGGTAGTGCAGTACCGCTCTACCACGTGAAGTTGCGCTGTAGATCGGCATGCAATTGGAGATGGTAAAGGCGACCAGCAGGCCCTAGACTCAGTGTGCTGACCATTCCAACCTCTCAGCTGGAAGCCAACTATGAACAATAACAACAGCCTGCTACGCCACCTCCCGTGGCTGGTGCTGGCAGTCCTGGGAGCCTGCGCGCTGGGTGTCGTCGCCCTGCGCCGTGGCGAAGCGATCAATGCCTTGTGGATCGTGGTCGCGGCAGTGGCCATTTACCTGGTCGCCTACCGCTATTACAGCCTGTTCATCGCCACCAAGGTGATGCAACTCGATCCGCGCCGCGCCACCCCTGCGGTGCTCAACAATGACGGTCTGGACTATGTTCCAACCAACAAGCACATCCTCTTCGGCCACCACTTCGCGGCCATCGCCGGCGCAGGTCCCTTGGTCGGGCCAGTACTGGCGGCGCAGATGGGCTACCTGCCCGGCACCCTGTGGCTGATTGCCGGTGTGGTACTGGCAGGTGCCGTCCAGGACTTCATGGTCCTGTTCCTGTCCACCCGCCGCAACGGCCGTTCACTGGGCGACATGGTGCGTGAAGAGATGGGCCGCATACCGGGCACCATCGCCCTGTTCGGCTGTTTCCTGATCATGATCATCATCCTCGCGGTGCTGGCGCTGATCGTGGTCAAGGCCTTGGCCGAGAGCCCCTGGGGCATGTTCACGGTGATGGCGACCATCCCGATCGCCATGTTCATGGGCGTCTACATGCGCTATATCCGCCCCGGCCGCATCGGTGAGATTTCCATCATCGGCGTAGTGCTGCTGCTTGCTTCCATCTGGCTGGGCGGCCAGATTGCTGCGGATCCGGTCTGGGGCCCAGCTTTCACCTTTACCGGTGTACAGATCACCTGGATGCTGGTGGGCTACGGCTTTGTCGCCGCCGTGCTGCCGGTCTGGCTGGTGTTGGCCCCGCGTGACTACCTGTCGACCTTCCTCAAGATCGGCACCATCGTGGGCCTTGCCATCGGCATCCTGATCATCGCCCCTGAGCTCAAGATGCCAGCGTTGACCCAGTTCACCGATGGCACCGGCCCGGTCTGGAAGGGCACGCTGTTCCCGTTCCTGTTCATCACCATCGCTTGTGGCGCGGTATCGGGGTTCCATGCCCTGATCTCGTCGGGCACCACGCCCAAGCTGCTGGATAACGAAACCAACGCCCGCTACATCGGCTACGGTGGCATGCTGATGGAATCGTTCGTGGCGATCATGGCCATGGTCGCGGCTTCGGTGATCGAGCCGGGCGTGTATTTCGCCATGAACAGCCCGGCTGCCGTGGTAGGTGCAGACACGGTTTCGGTGGCGCAGACGGTCAGCAGCTGGGGCTTCTTGATTACGCCTGAGCAGCTTGAGGCGGTTGCCCGTGACATTGGCGAGCACACCATTCTGGCCCGCGCCGGCGGTGCGCCGACATTGGCCGTGGGTATCGCGCAGATTCTTCACCAAGTGTTGCCAGGCGAGAACACCATGGCGTTCTGGTACCACTTCGCCATTTTGTTCGAGGCCTTGTTCATCCTCACCGCCGTGGACGCCGGTACTCGTGCCGGGCGCTTCATGTTGCAGGATTTGCTGGGCAGTTTCGTGCCTGCGCTCAAGCGCACCGAGTCGTGGGGCGCGAACCTGCTGGCTACTGCCGGTTGCGTGGCCATGTGGGGCTACTTGCTCTATCAAGGCGTGATCGACCCTCTCGGGGGTATCAACACCCTGTGGCCGCTGTTCGGCATTTCCAACCAGATGCTGGCCGGTATCGCATTGATGCTGGGCACCGTGGTGCTGATCAAGATGAAGCGCCAGCGCTACATCTGGGTCACCCTGCTGCCAGCCACCTGGTTGCTGATCTGCACCACGGCGGCCGGCCTGATCAAGCTGTTCGATCCCAACCCAGCCGTGGGTTTCCTGGCCTTGGCCAAGAAATACAGCACCGCGCTGGACGCTGGGCAGGTACTGGCACCGGCCAAGGACATCGGGCAGATGCAGCACGTGATCTACAACGCTTATACCAACGCCGGGCTGACCATCCTGTTCCTGCTGGTGGTGTTCAGCATTCTGTTCTTCGCGATCAAGGTGGGTTACGCCGCCTGGGGTCGCAAAGAGCGGACCGACAAGGAAACCCCGTTCCAGGCACTGCCTGACGCTTGAGAGGACTGCTGCGATGTTCAATGACCTGGGTCGGCTGGGCAAATACCTGGGGCAGGCTGCACGCCTTATGGTGGGCATGCCTGATTACGACAATTACGTCGAACACATGAACAAAACGCATCCGGACAAACCGGTCATGACGTACGAAGCGTTCTTCCGAGAGCGCCAGGAAGCGCGTTATGGTGGCAAGTCCGGGCCCAAATGCTGTTAAGCCACAAGCGTTGAGCTGTACCGGCCTCACCGTCGGCAGCCTGCGTTCATCGACCAGCCTGCTCCCCTTGGGGGCAGCCACTGGCGGTCAACGCAGGCCTGTCGCGGTGGGGCCTGTGTTTTTTCCGAACAGGAGATGTTCTGCGTGCAGACCCCGATTCCCGTAACCGTACTGACCGGCTTTCTCGGTGCCGGCAAAACCACGCTGCTCAAGCACATGCTCAAGGCCGAGCATGGCCTGCGGCTGGCCGTGATCGAAAACGAGTTCAGCGAAGCAGGCATCGACAGCCAGTTGCTCGGCGACGAGCCGGTGCAGGTCATGACCCTGGCCAACGGCTGTGTGTGCTGCAGCATTCATGGCGACCTTACCCGTGCTCTGTTCCTGCTGCTGGAGCGGCTCGACGCCGGCGAAATCGCCTTTGATCGGCTGGTGATCGAGTGCACAGGGTTGGCCGACCCTGCGCCAGTGGCACAAACGTTCTTCATCGACGAAGAGCTGCGCGAGCGGTACATCCTGGACGGCATCATCACCCTGGTCGACGCCGCCCATGCCGACGTCCATCTGACCCAGACCATCGCCCAGGCCCAGGTGGGCTTTGCCGATCGCCTGCTGCTGAGCAAGACCGACCTGGTGGAGCCGGCCACCGTGCAAGCCCTGCGCGAGCGCCTGGCCCGCATCAATGGGCGGGCAGCCCTGCATGTGGTCGAACAAGGCCGCATCGACCTGGGTGCACTGCTCGATGTACGCGGCTTCAACCTCAACCCAGATCTGGGCGCCAACCTCAAACCCACCCTGCGTCCAGTGCTCAAACCCGCCACCCCGGACCGTATCGCCACCTTGGTGTTGCGCACCGACAAGGCGCTGGATATCGACCGCCTCAGCGACTTCATGAACGGCTTGTTGGAAACCCATGGCACGCAGCTGTTGCGTTACAAGGGCGTGCTCAATATCGCGGGCGAGGACCGCAAGCTGGTGTTCCAGGGCGTGCTCAAGCTCTACGGGTTCGATTGGGATGCTGAATGGGCAGAGGCCGAACCGCGCGAGAGCGTCATGGTGTTCATTGCCGACGACCTTCCCGAAGCTACGATTCGGGCCGGCTTCGAGGCGCTGACGGCCGAGTGACGGGCTGAGCCTGGGCGCCGAACCAACCCGGCCAGGAGCTTCGATGGCGGGTGTGCTGCTCCACGCAAGGGATCAGGCGCTGGGCCAGCACGTCGGTTTGCCGCACCGCCTTGGCCGTGCGGTACTTGGCACTGTGGATGCACTCACGATCGCCAAACTCGCACCGGTTCAACGTGGTACCGCCGCAGGGCCCGTTCGCCAGGCCCTTGGGGCAGGTCTCGGGGCAGGTGTACAAGGTGTCTTCAAGGCGGCAACGACCGCAGGTGTCGCAGCCAAGCAGGGGCCGCTTTACGGCCCGCTCCAGGCTGTGCAGCACCTGGGCGCCCAGGCCTGTCGTCCACATCGGCTGGCGAACCGCCCACCCGAACAGCTGACTCACCGGATTGCTACGGCTGAACAGCAGGCCATGCATGCCATGCATGGCGTGGTAGCGGGCTTTCTGCGCAAACGAGGCCACGACACGTGACTCTCCCTCGCGCCACGCCGCCTGCGGTGGATGAAACGTCACCGCCGGTAGGCCAGGCATTTGCCAGCTGGCCTGCCAGGCAGGCGCCCATTGCTCCAGCGTGGTCACGTGCGCCTGCCAGTGCTCAAGGCGTGCCTCCAAGGCAAGCAGCTGGCTGGGCTCATGAATGCCCGACAGGTGCACGCCGGCGTAGCCCATCAGCTTCACCCCAATGACCTGCAGGGCCAGGCGGTCGATGCTGCGCGCCTGGGCAAAGGCCTTGGATTGCGCCGTCTCGGCTTCCAGCATTTGCCGCATCGACGGGGTGACGGTCACGCCTGCGACATGATCGAGCATGCCCGCGCGGCCTTGGGTAAGGCTCATGAGACAGGCCAGCAGGGGTTTAGGCGCGCGTTGGCGGCGCATCCAGTGCATGGCCTCCTGATGCTTGGCGGCATCGAAACCTAGCTGCAGGATGAAAAAGTCGGCACCGGCTGCCAATTTCTTTTCAGCCTTCAGGTACTGAGCGGCACCTTCCTCCTCTCGGTACTTGAACGGGTTGAGTGCTGCGCCCAGCCACCAGTGTGGATAGGCCTGGCGGGCGATCTGCAACGCTGCGACCGATTCCAGGTACCGCACCGGGCGCTCGCCTGGCGTATGGCCTGGCAGGCGATCCCCTGTCAGCATCAGCAGCTGGTGCTGGCCTGCAGCGTCCATGCGCCGCATCTGGGCGAGCAAATGGTGGCGCTCCCGGTCCTTGCCGGAGAAGTGAGGCAGGGCGGGCACCGGGTGCTCGAAACAGGCCAAGGCGTCCAGGGGAGACATGTCCAGCGGGCTGCTCACTCGGTCACCGATGGCAAGTGTCATCGGCCAGCCACACACTTGCCCACGGGCCATTATTGCGTCCATCGCCGCAAAACGCTCTGCTGACGGTTTGGGAACGAACTCCATGACGCAAGCGAATTGCTGCTCTTGCAGGGCGGTTTTGAGCACGCTCATGACGGACACCGGGTGTGGGCAGGCTGGCATTGTGCGCCAGCCCTGCGAGCGGGTCATGCCCGGGTGCGCAGGGCACTGATCTGATCAAGACATGGCAATGAGCCGCGGGCGCGCCCAATGTGAGTGAACATGAGAAAAACTTGGGTTGATCTCAAATTTATTGAGTTTGTTTCAAACGCCAATCGATCTGAAAATGCCGCCATCATTTCTGCACACTGGGGAACACACATGGCACTGGCGCACAACCTGGGCTTTCCACGCACGGGCAACGACCACGCGCTGCGCGCACGTCATTGGCAAATGCAGAAAGACGCCGGGATCGAGCTGTTGCCTGTGGGCGATGTGGACTGGCAGGGTGGGGCCGTGCGCGACCCTCGCACGCCAGTGACGCAGCCTTTCACCCAGCTTGCCGATCAGCTGCTGAAGGAAGTGGCCCAGGCCAGTGCGCTTGGCCACACCGTCAAACCTGTTCTTGTCGGCCCTTTGACCTATTTGTGGCAAAGCGCGGCGCAAGACGGGCACAGCCTGGTGCTGGAATGTGTAGACGAACTGCTTCCGCACTATGACGACGTTCTCAATCGTCTGGCCGACCTAGGCGTGCAGTGGGTGCAGATCGATGAACCGATCCTTGCCCAGGCGTTGCCGCAGGACTGGAAAAACGCCTACGAGCGGGTTTACAACATTCTGCAGCGTGCCCCGTTGAAGAAGCTGATCGCGACATGGGCCGGTGGCTTGCAGGGCAACCTTGGCCTGGCCGCGAACTTGCCGGTGGACGGCTTGCACATCGACCTGGTGAGTGACCCTGAACAGCTGACGACCACCCTGGACCGTCTGCCTGCCTACAAGGTGCTGTCGCTGGGCCTGGTCGATGCAGAAAACGATGCCCAGCATGCCCTGGACAGCAAGTGGCACTGGCTGTGTGAAGCCAATGAGCGTCTGGGGGAGCGACTGTGGATCGGTACGGCCTGTTCACTGCTGCACAGCCCGCTGGGCGTCGCCGTGCAGGCCTGTGAGGATGTCGCCCGGCTGGCCAAGGCGCTCAATGACCCGATCAAGGCGACGCCACCCACGTTCGATGCCCTGCAGGTGGCCAGCGCCTGATCGTGCATGGCAGGTGCCGCTGCGCACTGGCGTGCTTAGCGGCCCCGGGTGCCCGTGGCTCGGTTGATCAGCGCTCGATCGCCAGGGCCACGCCTTGTCCACCACCGATACACAGCGTGGCCAGGCCTTTCTTGGCATCGCGCTTGATCATCTCGTGCAGCAAGGTGACCAGCACGCGGCATCCGGATGCACCGATGGGATGACCCAGCGCAATCGCCCCACCGTTCACGTTGACCCGCGAAGCATCCCACGCAAGCGCCTTGCCAACCGCCAGCGCCTGGGCCGCAAACGCCTCGTTGGCTTCGATCAGATCCAGGTCGGCCAAGTGCCAGCCTGCCTTGCCCAGGCAGCGTTCAGTCGCAGAGACAGGGGCGATCCCCATTACGGCAGGGTCGACTCCAGCGCTGGCATAGGCCGTGATCCTGGCCAGCACGGGCAAGCCCAATGCCTGGGCCTTTTCAGCGTTCATCAGCAGCACTGCCGCAGCCCCATCGTTGAGGCTGGAGGCATTCCCTGCCGTCACGCTGCCATCCTTCTTGAAGGCAGGACGCAGTTTGGCGAGGGATTCGACCGTGGTGTCCGAGCGTGGCTGTTCGTCTTGGGCGAAAACCTTGGGCTCGCCTTTTTTCTGGGGCAGCAAGATCGGGGTGATTTCAGCCTCGAAGCGGCCAGCGGCGATGGCTGCCACCGCCTTGCGCTGCGACTCGGCCGCAAAAGCGTCCTGCTGTTCGCGGCTCAGCCCGTACTCTTGCACCAGGTTTTCGGCAGTGATGCCCATGTGGTAATCGTTGAACGCGTCCCACAGGCCGTCGCTGATCATGCTGTCGATCAACTGACCATGGCCCATGCGCTGGCCGGTGCGGGCAGAAGGCATGACATAAGGGGCGAGGCTCATGTTTTCCTGGCCGCCGGCGATCACCACCTCGGCATCGCCGCAGCGAATGGCCTGGGCGCCCAGGTGCAGTGCCTTGAGCCCCGAGCCGCAGACCTTGTTCAGGGTCAAGGCAGGCACGCTGAACGGCAGGCCTGCCTTGATGGCTGCCTGACGAGCAGGGTTCTGCCCGGCGCCGGCCGTCAGCACCTGGCCCATGATCACCTCGTCGACCTGCGCCGGATCCAGCCCGGTTTGCTCCAACAGACGCTTGATCACGGCTGCCCCCAGGTCGACGGCCGGGACGCCAGCCAGGGCGCCCTGGAAGCTGCCGATGGCGGTGCGGGTCGCGGCGACGATCACCACTTCGTTCATGTTGTTGTTCTCCGTCTGAAGGTGAGGGCACCCAGCATCGGCGCATTTTGCTCATTTGTTAAGTTTGTTTTTGTTGCCTATTGATAGGAAAACCGAATCAATGCCTAGGCGCAGGAAGAGGGCGTCCGGACAGGGCGCTCCGTCGCCAGTCGGCCACCGATTTTGCATCGCTGCGCTCAACCCTTAAGATGTGTCGCCTGACCTGCGGGGTGAGTCTTACCCCTCAGTCCACTTTTGAAAACGCCCTGCGTGGCGTTATCGTGCATAAACCAGACGAGGTACAGACATTGGCCATCATTCATCCTAAGGTCCGCGGTTTCATCTGCACCACGACTCATCCCAAGGGCTGCGAGCTCAACGTCCGTGACCAGATCGAAGCCACCCGCAAACGGGGCGTACGCGAGGATGGTCCGAAGAAGGTGTTGGTCATCGGTGCCTCCAGTGGCTACGGCCTGGCGGCGCGCATCACTGCCGCCTTCGGTTTCAAGGCCGACACCCTGGGCGTGTTCTTCGAAAAGCCAGGCACCGAAACCAAAGCCGGCACCGCCGGCTGGTACAACGCGGCGGCGTTCGACAAGTTCGCCAAGGCCGAGGGCCTGTACAGCAAGTCGATCAACGGTGACGCCTTCTCCGACGAAGCGCGGGCCAAGGTCATCGAGCTGATCAAGAACGACATGGGCGGCAAGGTCGACCTGGTCATCTATTCGCTCGCCTCACCGGTGCGCAAGCTGCCACAGACAGGCGAACTGGTGCGCTCGGCGCTCAAGCCGATTGGCCAGCCGTACAAGTCGACGGCCATCGACACCAACAAGGACGCCATCATCGAGGCCAGCATCGAGCCGGCCACCGAGCAGGAAATCGCCGACACCGTGACCGTCATGGGTGGCCAGGACTGGCAGCTGTGGATCGATGCCCTGGCCGGTGCCGATGTGCTGGCCGAAGGCGCCCGCACCGTCGCCTTCAGCTACATCGGCACCGAAATCACCTGGCCCATCTACTGGCACGGCGCCCTGGGCAAGGCCAAGCAGGACTTGGACGACACTGCTCTGCGCCTGGACCAGAAGCTGGCGGCTGACGTGAAGGGCGGCGCCAATGTGGCTGTGCTCAAGTCGGTCGTGACCCAGGCCAGCTCGGCCATCCCGGTGATGCCGCTGTACCTGTCGATGGTGTTCAAGATCATGCAGGAGAAGGGCGTCCACGAAGGTACCCAGGATCAGCTTGATCGCATGTTCCGTGACCGTATGTATCGCACCGACGGCGCGCCAGCGCAGGTCGACGAGAAAGGCCGTCTGCGCCTGGACGACTGGGAACTGCGCGACGACGTGCAGGACGCCTGCAAGGCCATGTGGCCACAGGTGACTACCGAGAACCTGTTCGAGCTGACCGACTATGCCGGTTACAAGAAGCAGTTCCTGAACCTGTTCGGCTTCGAGCGCACTGACGTCGACTACGACGCAGATGTGGCGACCGACGTGCAGTTCGATTGCGTCCAGCTGTAATCGAGCGCTCAGAGTTCAGATTACCGGGGCTGCCAGGCAGCCCCGGTATTCATGCTGCGATGCCGACCTCCAGGGCGCAGTCCACTCGATGGCAGCCCCTCATCAAGCCTTGCGCGACAGCGGCAGTGTCTCGAACTTGACGCCTGCCAGGCCATACGCGATCAGCGCACGGATATTCCCATGGTCATGGCCCTCGGGTGTGGCCTGCACATCTCGATAATGCTCGCCAAAAGCCAGCAGCGCTTCACGATCACTCAATCCCTCGAGCAACGCCAGGCCCAAGGTCTTGCATGAACCTTCGTTCTGCCCGGCTGCGTTTTCGACGTCACCGTTGCTGAAGGCCCGGGGCTGATAGGCATAGTGTTCGGCAATGAATGCCAGGGTGTCAGCGAACACATGTTCACCACTGTCCAGGCTGGCGCGCAGGGTAGTCAGATCAGTCACGGGGTTTTCCTTGTTCGAATGCGGCCTGCTGCTGGGGGCTGGCCTCTTTCTGGTACTGGGCCTTCCACTCGCCGTAAGGCATGCCGTAGACGGCTTCGCGCGCCTCGTCCAGGCTCAGGTCCAGCTGGCGCTCGTCGGCTGCCGCCTTGTACCACTTGGACAGGCAGTTGCGGCAGAACCCGGACAGGTTCATCAGGTCGATGTTCTGCACGTCGGTGCGTGAACGCAGGTGTTCCACGAGCCGGCGGAAAGCGGCGGCTTCCAGTTCGAGCTGTTGCTGTGGGGTCATGGGCTTCTCTCAAATGATGCGGTTTTTCAGGTGGCGGCCACCATTGATGACCACTTGGCTGCCGGTGCTGTACTGACTGGCAAGCAGGTACTTGACCGTCTCGATCAGCGGCCCGGCGCCCGGTTCGAATTCCAGCAGTGCCTTCTTCAGTGTCTGTTGGCGATAGGCTTCGTCGCCGCCCTCCTTGAGGATCAGCAGCCCAGGCAGAATACCGTTGACGTGCACCGTGGGCGCGTACTTTTCGGCGAACGACAACACCATGTTCTGCAGCGCGGCCTTGGTGGCGGCATAGCCGATGTGGCTTTTGCTGCCGCGCGAGGATGTCTCGTCGCAGACGTGGATGATGTCAGCCTTGTCGACCTTGGCCAACAGCTCGCCCAAGGCCAGGTTGAGATGATAGGGCGCTTCGACATGAAGGCGGAACATAGTCTCGAGGTTGGCCAGGCCATCGTCGAGCCACAGCGAAGCGTTGTGGATGACGGCGCGCAGGCCATCGTAATGGCTGTAGAGGTAGTCGACCAATGCCTGGCGATCGGCCACCTGGCACAAGTCTGCCGTGAACGGGATGATGTTGGGGTGTGGCGATTGCGGCTGGACGCTGCGGCTGGCACTGACCACCGTATGGCCGGCCTGGGCCAGTTCCATGGCCAGGGCCAGCCCGACGCGTTGGCTGGCTCCGGTTATCAGGATAGGGCTGTTCATGTTCGGGGCGGTCAACTGTATCTGTCGAGGGTTGCCGCCCAGCATACCCCAACTGCCCAGCGCGTGTGAGGCCTGCGCCTACCGGCTACGCCAGGCGTGTTCACGTGTTGACGAACCCTGCAGCCAGCCCGCCAGCAGGTGCGTTGAAAGGGGGATGAACAGGTACACCATCAGGGGGGTGAGCGCCAGGGTGCTCACAAGCACGCGTGGCAACAGGTCCATGCCTGCCAACCAGTGACCGAACAGCATATTGAAAGCCAGTGACACCGGAAAGAACGCCAGCCAGATCGCCGTGGCCTGCTTCCAACGGGGTGGTTTACGCACCAAGGCAGTGCCGAACCAGTCGTTTATGCCACTGACCCGTGCCTCTCTGGGGCGCTCGAACAGCCCGTTGCCCCGCTTGAGCCAGGCGCGCCGGGAAGCCGAATGTTCCCAGGCATGCAGGGTCGGCTCGTCACTGAAGCGGAAGATGATCTGAAACTCATCGCCGTCGCGCGGCGGTGCGAGAATCCCTGAGCCCAGGTAGCCGGGGAAGTCGGTGGCCAGCTGTTCGCCCTCATGGAGCCAGGCCAGCAAGTCTTCGTAGCGGCCGTCGGCGGCGCGCCGCGACACCATCAAGGTGACGGGGGATCTAGACATCGTGTATCTCCTGACGACGAGGCTGGCGGGTAGCTGGCCCCTTGGCTGTGTCGGCCGGGGTGGTGGTCGACTCAGTTAGGCATGCAAGAAGTGGGCGCGGATTATGGCGTATCGCCCGGGCAGGCGTAAGTCATAGGGTGGGTAAACACGGCGCGTTCGTCGGGTGTGGGCTTCAGCCGGGCATTTGCGTATGCAACTCAGGGTGAGCCAGCCGGTGCTTGTGGAGAATGAAATCGCGCAGGCGTTCGATGTCTTCCTGGGCAGTGCCACTCAGGTCATAAGCGGCCTTCGATCCGTCGATACGCCGGCCGAGCTTGCCATGAAGCTCGATTGGGCAGACCCCGTCCGGGGCGAATCGGAGCGTGAAGACATCAGGGGCGTCAGGTAGGTCGCGCACTTGCACAAGCACACCTTTGACAGAAATGTCACACACCCAGAGCCCGCTGTCGTCACCATGGGCGTCGAGCAGCGCACAGGGCGGATCAAGGGTCAGTCGCCAGGGTCGCAGCCTGGGGCCTATCTCGAAAATGTCGGGCGCGCCCAGTTGCAATTGCAGCGTATGGAACTCGTCTTCGATCAGCTGCAGCGGAATGCTGATTTGCTGGTTGTCGACATGGGCCTGCAAGGTGACTTGCTCATGCGCGACCAGGCGCGTCAACAGGCCCTGGATGCGGCTGTCCCCATTGACCAGGAGGCTCGTCATGGCTTCGGCCATGTCGAACTGCGGGGAGTGCTGGACATCCTGGATATAGTCCAGCTCATCCTGGGTCAAAAGCGTGTCGGGGGGCATCTTGAAACTCGATGTGGAGGGTTCTACAACCCAGTTGACTCCAAAAAACAACCGGGGTTCAGGTCTGGTCACCGGCTTTCTGACGAACGCGCAGCTCGGCCAATTCGCGTTCCATTTCCACTTGCCGGGTAACGTCCTTCTGAATGCCGATGAAGTACAGGCGCTGGTCAGCCGCATGCCTTAGCGGGGTAATCGAAAGCTCGTTCCAGAACGCGGTGCCATCCTTGCGGTAGTTACGCAGCACTTCACGGCAGGCCCGGCCCTCTGCCAACGCCTTGCGGATGCGCGCGCGGCCCAGTTGGTCGCGGTCGTCTCCCTGCAGGAATCGGCAGTCCTGGTACAGGATTTCATCTCGGCTGTAGCCGGTTAGGCGCTCGAAAGCCGCGTTCACGTAGATGAGGATGGTGTCGTCGCCTTCCTGTTCGGCGACCACGATACCGTCGTCCGAGGCATCGACCATCGATTGCAGCAACTGCGCAGTGATCATGTGTAGGTCATGCAGTGAAGGGATGAGGGCCACGGGCATTACCACGGCCTTGTGCCAGCGCTGGGTGCTAGTATCCTACGATTTCACTCAGTATCGGAAACCTTTTCCCTGATGAAAGTCGTCATTATTTCCGGATCGGTGTACGGCACCGCCGAAGAAGTCGCCCGTCACGCCGAATCGCTGCTCAAGGCTGCTGGCCTGGAGGCCTGGCACGCCAACCGAGCCTCTTTGCCCGACCTGCAGGCGTTCGGCCCGCAGGCAGTGCTAGCGGTGACCTCCACCACCGGCATGGGCGAGCTGCCCGACAACCTCATGCCCCTCTACAGCGCCTTTCGCGACACCCTGCCGGCCGCCTGGCGTGGCCTGCCGGGTGCAGTCATCGCCTTGGGCGATTCCAGTTATGGCGATACGTATTGCGGCGGCGGCGAACAGATGCGCGAACTGTTTGCCGAACTTGGCGTGCACGAGGTGGTGCCCATGCTGCGGCTCGATGCCAGCGAGAGCGTGACACCGGAAACCGATGCCGAGCCGTGGCTGGCTGAACTGGCCCAGGCACTGAACGCCTGACGTTTTGCAGGACGGGAACGCAGCCGGCAACCAGGCAGGCTGCGCCTACCGCTGGTGCAGGTGACTCGCTCAGTCATCAAGCTGGCTGGCAACGCAAGTTCAAGCGCCTCGGCCGCTGGCTAGACTGTGTCTCGACATAGAGAGCACATGCAAGTGCCGAGGTGACATGCAATGACAGCAGCCTTGCCCTATCGCGTCCATATTCCTTAACCCGGTGCCTTCCGATGCCCATGGCCGAAATTCCATTGTGCGTCTGGCGTACCCGGGGACAGAGTTTCACATTCCGGGGCCAGAGCATCCGCTACTGGACCGCAGGGCAAGGAACGCCCCTGCTTTTGCTACATGGTTTTCCTACAGGGAGCTGGGACTGGCATTACCTGTGGGGGCCTCTGGCCCAGCGCTATCGGGTGGTGGCCTGCGACATGCTAGGGTTCGGCGATTCGGCCAAACCGGTTGATCACGTCTATAGCCTGATGGAGCAGGCCGACTTGCAGCAGGCCTTGCTGGCTCACCTGCAGATCGAGCAGCCGGTGGATGTGCTGGCTCATGACTACGGCGGTAACGTGGCTCAGGAACTGCTGGCTCGGCATCATGAACAGCGTGCCAGTATCGCCAGCTGCGTCTTTCTCAACAGCGGCCTGTTTCCTGAAGGCTGTCGCATGCTGCTGCTGCAGAAGCTGCTGCTAAGCCACCTGGGGTGGTTGGTGGCGCGTTCGTTCAGCCGTGATGACTTGGTGCGTCACCTGACCCGTGTCTACGGGCCGTGTACCCACCCGAGCGAAAGCGTGCTCGACGACTTCTGGAGCATGCTGGCTGCCAATCGCGGCACGCGCGTGCTGCACAGGCTTGCCGGTTACGTGCCTGAACGCATGCGCCACCGTGATCGCTGGACACAGGCGCTGCAAGGGACGGTGCCGTTGCGTCTGATCGCTGGCGCAGTCGATCCCCTTTATGGCGCGCACATGGTCGAACACTACCGTCGGCACGTACCGACCGCCGATGCCGTGCTGTTGCAGGGTATTGGTCATCATCCGCATACCGAAGCGCCGCAACAGGTGTTGCGTCATTACCTGGCGTTCAGGGAGCCCGCCCAGGCGTTCGGCTTGCTCAAGGTGGCCCAGTCCTGACCCGTTGAAGCGGCAACCAGGCCCTTGAGCACTAAATCGCAGGCAAAAAAAACCGCTGCCTTTCGCAGCGGTCAATCGAGACGTCAGATCAAGGAGCTTCAAAATCTACGTCGATACACCTGGCTGACACCGCGAGCGGGGGGAGAGCCCTCGGTGGCAGCCAGTGATCCGATAATAAGCAATTGAATCCGCTGGAAAAACCGCATACGGCGACATTCACCGTTACATACCAGGCAACAGTCTGCAGTACTCAAGGCGCTGGGCAGTGCCCCATGCGCCAGCTTGTCTCGCGCGTGGCAGCCAGTAGCCGCTGCGCCGCAGGGCCTTGTTCATCGGCCTGGAACATCGACGTGGGCCCCACCACCGTCATCACCGCAGCGATCTGCCCCATGGCGTTGAAGATCGGTGCTGACAGCGCATCCACACCCGGCATCAGCAGCCCGTGGATGTGGTGCAGGCCGCGTTCACGTATACCTGCCAGTACCTGCTGATAATCATCAGGCCGCTGCTTGAGCTGGGTCAGCTCGCGCGCCATCAGGTCCACGGTTTCCCGCTCAGGCAAATGGGCCGCGAACACCAGCCCGGTGGACGAGGTCAGCAGCGGCAATACCGAGCCGATCTGCGTCACCACGGTGACGGCGCGCACGGCCGGTTCGATGCTTACCACGGTCGCCCCCTGGTTGCCCCACACCGCAATGAAGCAACTCTCGTTCAATTCATCACGCAGCTGGGAGAGCGGCAACGCGGCGACTTTCAGTACATCGATGCTGCCCAGCGCGGCCATGCCCACGCGCAATGCTTCGCGCCCCAGACCGTAATGATTGGTGGCCGCATTCTGTTCGGCGAACCCGCTGGCAATCAAGGCTTGCAGGTAACGATGCACCTTGCTCGCCGGCATCTGGACATGCTCTGCGAGCCTGGACAGTGACGTAGAAGGCGAGAGTTCGGCCAATGCCTTGAGGATGTCGGTGCCCACCTCGGCTGAGCGGACCTTCTGCTTGCCGTTGTCGGTAGGGGAGCTGGCTTTGGCCATCGGTAGGATCATCCGCGAGTCATCGAGTCGCGCCTTTATAGCTTGACGCCTGGCGCAGAGCAAATTACGTTATTCGTAATCTGATTACGATAAAAACAATGCAGATGCGCCGCCGTTCCCTCGGGCAGCAGCAACTGCTCCCACAGGCCGCCCCGGCCCGGAGGCATCGATGAATCGCGACCCTGCACCTGACCTTCACTACCTCAGCGGTTTCGGCAACGAATTCACCAGCGAAGCGTTGCCAGGCGCATTGCCGGTCGGGCAGAACTCGCCTCAGAAAACTCCCTATGGGCTCTATGCCGAGCTGCTCTCCGGCACAGCGTTCACCATGGCCCGTCATGAGCTGCGCCGCACCTGGATGTACCGCATCCGGCCGTCGGCCGCTCACCCGCGTTTCGAGCGCCTTGCGCGCCAGCCTCTGAGCGAGGCGTTGGGTACGATCACGCCCAACCGCCTGCGCTGGAACCCGCAGCCCATCCCGCAAACGCCGACCGACTTCATCGAGGGTTGGGTGCCCATGGCGGCCAATGGCCCTGCTCATGCGCCTAGCGGTGTGAGCATCTACATCTACTGCACCAACCGCTCCATGGAGCGCGTGTTCTTCAACGCCGACGGCGAGCTGTTGCTGGTGCCTGAGCAAGGTCGCCTGCGCATCGCCACCGAGCTGGGTGTCATGCAGGTCGGCCCGCTTGAAATTGCAGTGATTCCCCGCGGCATGAAATTTCGCGTCGAGCTGGTCGATGCCCAGGCGCGTGGCTACCTTGCCGAAAACCACGGCGCGCCCCTGCGCCTGCCGGACCTGGGGCCCATCGGCAGCAATGGCCTGGCCAACCCTCGCGATTTCGAAACGCCGGTGGCCGCTTATGAACAAACCACCGGGCCGGTGCAGCTGGTACAGAAATTCCTGGGGGAGCACTGGGCATGTGAACTCCAGCATTCGCCGCTGGACGTGGTGGCCTGGCACGGCAGCAACGTGCCTTACAAATACGACCTGCGCCGCTTCAATACTTTGGGCACCGTCAGCTTCGACCACCCGGACCCCTCGATCTTCACCGTGCTCACCTCACCGACCAGTGTGCACGGCCTTGCCAACATGGACTTCGTGATCTTCCCGCCGCGCTGGATGGTGGCCGAGAACACCTTCCGTCCACCGTGGTTCCACCGCAATCTGATGAACGAGTTCATGGGGCTGATCGACGGTGCCTACGATGCCAAGGCCGAAGGCTTCGTGCCCGGTGGCGCCTCCCTGCACAGCGTCATGAGCGCCCATGGCCCGGATGCCGAGACGTGCGACAGGGCCATCGCCGCCGAGCTTGCCCCGCACAAGATCGAGAACACCATGGCGTTCATGTTCGAGACCAGCCAGGTGCTGCGCCCGAGCCAGTACGCCATGGCCTGCCCGCAGTTGCAGACCGACTACGACAGCTGCTGGGCCACCTTGCCCAGCACCTTCAACCCGAACCGGAGATAACCCATGAACCAACACGCTATCGCCCGCAGTTGGGTGAGCCATGCCAATGGGCACAGTGACTTCCCGCTGCAGAACCTGCCCTTGGGTATCTTCAGTCGTGGCAGCGAGGCCAGACGCTGTGGCGTGGCCATCGGCGATGCCATCCTCGACCTTGAGGCGGTGCTGGGCTTGGGTTTGTTCGAAGGTCAGGCCAAGGCGGCGGTACTCGCTACGCAGGGCGGCACCTTGAATGGGTTCTTCGCACTGGGGCGCGGAGCGCGCGTGGCGCTGCGTGAACGGCTGCTCGAGTTGCTCGGTGAGCAGTCCGAGCACCAGGCAATGCTGGAAGGGGCGCTTTACCCCGCCAGCACTTGCCAGATGCACGTGCCGGCCCAGATCGGCGATTACACCGACTTCTACGTGGGCATCGAGCACGCCCGCAACATCGGCAAGTTATTCCGCCCCGACAACCCCTTGCTTCCCAACTACAAGTACGTGCCCATCGGCTATCACGGCCGTGCATCGACCATTCGCCCCTCCGGGACGGATGTTCGCCGGCCCAAGGGCCAGACATTGCCCGCCGGGCAGAGCGAACCGAGCTTCGGCCCGTGTGCGCGGCTGGACTACGAGCTGGAGCTGGGCATCTGGATCGGGCAGGGCAATGACATGGGCCAGGCCATCCCCATCGGCGATGCCGCCGAGCACATCGCGGGCCTGTGCCTGCTCAACGACTGGTCGGCGCGAGACATCCAGGCGTGGGAATACCAGCCACTGGGGCCGTTCCTGTCCAAAAGCTTCGTGACCACGATTTCGCCCTGGGTCGTCACGGCCGAGGCGCTGGCGCCCCTGCGCTGCGCTCAGCCGGCCAGGCCGCAAGGGGATCCCCAGCCGCTGTCCTACCTGCTCGACAAGCGTGATCAGGCAGCCGGTGCATTCGACATCGAACTGGAGGTGCTGCTGCTCACCGAACGCATGCGGGAGGAGGGGGCTACGCCGCACCGCCTGGCCCTGAGCAACACCCGCAGCATGTACTGGACGGTGGCCCAGCTGGTGGCGCACCACAGTGTCAACGGTTGCCAGTTGCAACCCGGCGACCTGTTCGGTTCCGGCACCCTGTCAGGTGCCACCCCAGGGTCCTATGGCAGCTTGCTGGAAATCACCGAGGGCGGTAAGCACCCGGTGGAGTTGCCCAATGGCGAAGTGCGCAAGTTTCTGGAGGACGGCGACGAAGTCATCCTGCGGGCACGGGGTGTGTGCGACGGTGAGGTGAGCATCGGGTTCGGCGAGTGCCGTGGCCGGGTCATCGCGGCCAACTGAGGAGCGCAGGCATGGAGCTGTATACCTATTACCGTTCCACCTCGTCCTACCGGGTGCGGATTGCCTTGGCCCTCAAAGGGCTGACCTTCCGTGCACTGCCCGTCAATCTGCTGCAAGGCGAGCATCGGCAAGCCGGTTACCTGGGTATCAATCCCCAGGGCCGGGTACCCACCCTGCGTACAGACGGTGGCGAGCTGCTGGTGCAATCCCCAGCGATCATCGAGTACCTGGAAGAGGCCTACCCGCAGCCCGCCCTGCTACCGGAAGGTGCAGCGCAGCGCGCCCAGGCCCGCGGGGTGGCGGCGATCATCGGCTGCGACATCCACCCCCTGCACAACGTCAGCGTGCTCAACCGCTTGCGTGAAGCGGGCCAGGATGAAGTGCAGATCAACCAATGGATCGGTCATTGGATAAACCAGGGGCTGGGGGCTGTCGAGCAGGTGATCGGCGAGGGTGGGTATTGCCTGGGCGATACCCCTGGCCTGGCGGATGTCTACCTGATACCGCAGCTTTATGCCGCCGAGCGGTTCGGGATCGACCTAGGGCGTTACCCGCGCATCCGCAGAGTGGCGGCGTTGGCGGAGCAGCATCCGGCGTTCATGCAGGCGCATCCTTCGCATCAGCCCGATACGCCATAGTGAAGGTTGCGCTTACCGCCCGTTCCCAAGCAGTACGTAATTAAGTAATTGCGGGCCGGTCGGCCAATGTCGTGCACCGAGGTTATTGCATACCTCCGCCTTCACCTTTAAGGCTGCTTATTATTTCAGGCGGACAATAAGCGAGTGAAGAGCGCCTGGGTTGCCTTGCTGTTCAAGGGGGGACGCCTGATAGAGACAAGTGGTCAACTGATAGTTTTGTCAGTGGTTCCGATGGCCGGGTTCGAGTAGCCTCATTATTAGTTGATGAAATCCATCAGCCTTACAGACTGCCCATCCAGCCATATTGAGGTGTCCATCAATGACTACCAAAGAGATCCGTATTTCAGTTGAAGACATCGACCGGGATAATAGCCCAGAAATCTTGATCGAGTTCTATGAGGGCGGGAACACCGAGTTCTCCATTAGCGTGTCGTCTTCGGGTGGCAATGGCGTATATGACAAAGTTAACGGCACAGCAGATGCTAATGGAGACAACCAATTTGATGAGGCGGACAAAGAGTCATTCCGTCGTTTCGCCCAGACGGCCTATCATCTGTTAAAGTAAGAGGGATTATCCAGCGTGGGGTTTTATATGCACTCATGTTTTCGGCCTGGCAGCCTCGGCTGCACGATTAACGCTCGCCAAGATTGCTTCGGCTTTTCGGTACTAGCTAAAAGGTCTGGGGTTGGCGTTTTGAGTGGACAGGTAGTACTCAATAGATTCCTCCAGATCCTTCACGCTGACAGACCCCTGGCGCTTGATCCACTTCTCGCTCAGCGTTGAGAAGAGCGCTCCCGCAGATTCAATCAGCATACCGAAGTCGGCGTGAAATGCACTGGGTGGCGCCGATGCGCTGCCAAGTGTATTTCGCGCCGGCTTCGGTATTGTGTGTGGCGTAGTTGTCCGTTATTAGATAAATCAGTAGGTCTTCTGGTAGGTTGGCGTTACTCTCTTGGAGGAGCGCGAGAAACTCGGTACTTCGATGACGGCGCTTGACGCGCCCAGTAGCTTCACCCGTAGCGATATCCAGCGCCGCGAGTAACGAGGTAGTGCCGTAGCGTTTGTAATGATGAGGGTGCGTAACGGACTTGCCGGTCTCTGTGATAAGCCCGCTGGGTACGGTTCAGTGCCTGGATCTTGTTTTTCTCGTCGATGCAGGGGCACCCCCCGCAGGTTGCGTAGGCGCATGCTCTCTATCAGGCTCCTGGGGTAGATCAGTGAATGGAGCGGCTCATCGAGAGCAACGATCCTAAACGCTCACCCAGTGCCAATCGCTGCACAGGGTCTTCCGTCAGCAGCAATGCATGCTCCAGGTCGAAGCGCTCGGCGTGTGGGCAATCGAGCTGCCTGTACAGGCTTGCACGGGCCAGGTAGTCGCCAACCTGAGCGGGGCCCAGTTGCATGACGCGCTCGGCATCGATCAGCGCCGCGAGTGGGGCGTCATTGCTGGTGTGCAGCTGGCGCAAGTTGCGTGACAGCCGCTGCAGCATCTGCATCGCGCTGGCAGGGCGCAAGTGCTCGGCGCTCAGGGTAGTGCCAGGGCCGTACTGGCGGATCAGCAGCTCCCGGCAATCATTGGGGTAAAGACGCCGACCGCCGCAGGGGTCGAGCAAATGGTCGGCACCCGGCACGCGCAATAGGAAGTGCCCCGGGAAGCTGACACCTTCGAGTGGAATGGACAAACGTTGCGCAAACTCCAGTGCCAGGATGGCCAAGGCCAACGGTTGGCCGCGTCGCCTTGTCAGCACATGGTTCATCAAGGCAGCGTGCGGACGCAGCGGCAGGTATTCATCCTGTTGGAAACCTAATGCGTTGAGCTGGCGCAAAAGCGGCTGGGCAAGTTCAGTGGCCGCCACCATGGGCAGATGAATGCTGATGGTGTGCTGCATGTTCTGGCAGACGGCCTGGCAGGCATCAGGGTCGACGCTTGGGTCATGTTCGGCGGCGATCCACAGCGCAGCTTGCAGCAGGGCGGCAGGCTTGTTTTCAAGGCAGGCCAGGCAGGCTTGACGTGGCTTCATGGGCTTCTCCACTCACCCTTGAGTAATAGCCGGCCAGAGCGGTTTCGTCCAGTTGTCCGGTAGCCCGGCCTGCCCGGTTCAGGTGCCTATACTGGATGCTGCACCTCATGGGGGAGCCAGGCCATGTTCGCACTGATGCAAAGCACCCGTACTCAGTCACTGCATGTGTTCAACGATCCGCAGACAGGCCTTGAAGCCGTCGTGGTCATTCACAGCGAGCGGTTCGGGCCGGCCATGGGCGGTTGTCGCTACCTGGCCTACACCGATCATGAGAGTGCCATCACCGATGCAGTCACCCTGGCCCAGGGCATGAGCTACAAAGCGGCAATGGCGGGCCTGCCGTTCGGGGGCGGCATGGCGGTCATTTTGCGCAGTCCGCATGTGAACGACCGCGCCGCCCTGTTCGAGGCACTCGGCCGCTGCATCGATAGCTTGCAAGGGCGACTGCTCATTGCCCTGGACAGCGGCACCTCGACGCTGGACATGGATTGCCTGGCGCAGGGCACCCCCCATGTTGTCAGCACGACGGCGCTGGGTGACCCTGCCCCACATGCGGCGATGGGGGTATTCGCGGGCCTGCGCGCCACCGCCCATGCACGGCTGGGCAGCCACAACCTGGAAGGGCTGCGTGTTGCCGTTCAGGGACTGGGGAGCGTGGGGTATGCGCTGGCCGAACATCTGCATGCATCCGGTGCAGACCTGCTGGTCAGCGACCTGGAGCCAGGCCGGGTGCGACTTGCAGTGGAGCAGTTCGACGCACAACCGATTGCCCACGATGCGCTACCCAGTACACCGTGCGACATCTTCGTCCCGTGCGGCGTAGGCCCGGGATTGAATGGGCAAAGTGTGATGCAGTTGAGGTGCGCGGCGGTGGCAGGCGCTGCGAATAATCAGCTGGCATCGCTGCATGTTGCCGATCAGTTGGAGGGGCGAGGAATTCTCTATGCGCCTGATTACGTGATCAACGCAGGCGCCCTGATCTACTCGGCGTTGGCTCATAAGGGCGAAAGAGCGGAGGCGATCACCGCCCATATTGCCCGTATACCTGCCCGACTCACCGAAGTGTTCGGCCATGCCCAGGCTGAAAAGCGTTCACCTGCACGTGTGGCGCAGGCGCTGGCGGAACGTTTGCTGTACGCGTGATTTCCGCGCCCTTAGGCAATCAAGGCACCAGCGATCGCTATTGAGCAGCATCGCTCTCGAGCAGTTCACCCAGCGCGTCAGGCTGGCTCTTGAACGCCCTGGCAAACACGTCGCGGTTCTTCGCCATGTAGATACCAGCTTCTTCTACCTGCTGCTCGCTCAATGATGGCACGGCCTTGTGCAGCACTTCTGCCAGGCGCTCAGCCAGTTCGAGCATCTTGTCGTGACGGTCTGCTTCGGCTTTATCCATGAACAAGCGCTCCGGGTCGCGGCTGCTGCGATACACCACTTCGACGGCCATTCATCACCTCTATGCCTTTTTGCTGTTAACGATTTACTGTATCTATATACAGTAATGGCATTCTCCGAATCGCGCAACCCTGAACTTCCCGGGTGCTGCGCGTGTCCTGCGTCACTCGACCACCTTCCAAGCCCCTGTGCCTGGCCCTTTAACTGCATGGCACAAGCGTCATACGGGTAGCGCATCATTTTTTGGATAGCTTTGGGGAGTCGTTGATCGTGAACATCAAATGGGCAGAAAAACTGCGCAAAGGCTTGCATGGTTCAGCCGATTCGCTGGGCAACCTGTGCGTCGAAGGCTTTCACTACCTGGCCTTGTTCGGCATCGGTGCGATAACCGCCTATGCCGCTGTGGTGACCTTCCTGGACATGCTCGGCAAGGGGGGGATAAGTGTGGATGACATCCTGCTGCTGTTCATCTACCTGGAGTTGGGCGCCATGGTAGGCATCTATTTCAAGACCAACCACATGCCCATCCGCTTTCTACTGTACGTGGCCATCACGGCGCTCACCCGCCTGTTGATTGGCGACGTGTCGCACCACAAGGCGCCGGATGTAGGCTTGCTGTACGTGTGCGGGGGCATTCTGCTGCTGGCATTGGCCATTCTGGTGGTGCGCTACGCGTCGTATCGCTATCCGTCGACCAAGGCCCTGGATGCCAGCGGCAAGGATGTGGAAGAGGGCAAGTAACCCTCAGTTGGCCACGACGTTGCGTGCTTGGCCGCCACCGGGGCGCGTGAGGGCGGCGAGCACTTGCATGGGGTTCTGGCTGCGGTCTATCGCCAGACCCAGGCGGATGCTGTCGATGACCCGTTGCAAACGAGCAGGGTCGTTGCGTTGCGCCTGGCTGATCAAGCGTTTGGCGGCAATGCCCGCCTCGTCAGACAAGGTGAGCATGATGCTCCCGTCTAGCGCCTCGATGCTCAGGTTGACCCGGTACTGGGGGCTGAACGCTGCACTGATCTGATCGAATGGGTTGGTCATGATGGCGCTTCTGCAACGTGATGATGCAGAAATTGACTGGCGGGGGCAGGAGCAGGTTCCAACCGTTTATCGGTCGTGACAGGCGCAGTAGTGCAAGGCTGAGCCCCTGCGGCTGGATAAGGCAAGGGCCGCTGCGCGGCCCTATTCTGGTCAGGTGATCAAGCCTCCGGATCACTCAGCTCCAGCACGCCACGCTTGCTGCGCAACTTGCCGTACAGATGCTCCAGCGCGTGGGTCAGCTTAATAGCCGCGCCTTCCACCGCCTGGTCAAGCGAATTGGCCGTATGGGTCACCGAGATCGGCTGATGGCCTTTGGGGCGAGCCTCCATCTGGCAGCGCTTGTCCTGTGGTCCGGGTTTGCCGCCGTTTTCATCGCGCAGGTGCACCTCGATACGGGTGAGGTCTTCCTCGTAGCGCTCCAGCGTGTCTTGCACCGTGTTGCGGACCCACTCGTCGAGCCGGGCATTGCCATCGATGTGGTTGCTGCTGTTGACCTGGATTTGCATGATTCAATCCTTATTCAGCTTGCTCGCGTGGAGACGCCAGGCCCTTGAGACCCTTGGAATTTCTGCGCCTCTTGACTCTAAGGTCAGGCAAGCGAACAGCGAATTCAACCCCCTCGAAAAAATAAATGTCTTGTAGCAAAGCCGATTGCTCACTTCTGCCCGGCATGCTGTCGGCCAGGCTTTGCATATGAGAATCCATATCATTATTATTGTTGGCCTGACCCTTTCCGGACTTCGTCATGACCCGTAAACCCGCCAGCCTCACGCCCAGCTATCGCCTGGCCGTGGCTTCACGCAGCCTGGCGGCGTTGCTCGGCGGTTACCTGTTGGCGTCTACGGCCAGTTTCTGCGTGGCAGTGTCGCTGCCCGTGGCGCCGGTCGACGCCACGCTGATCGGCCTGATGCTGTCGTTCGTGTTCTACGTGCTGGCATTCATCGGTTGCTTTGCCTGCCGTGATGCCTGGCGAGCGTGGCTGGGCGTGTTGATACCGAGCCTGGTGCTCGGGCTGCTTGGCGCACTGGTCCATTGGATGAAATTGCCATGAAAGAAGGCTTCCGCCAGGCGATGGCCTGGCTGCATACCTGGACGGGCCTGCTGTTCGGCTGGCTGCTCTTTGCCATCTTCCTCACCGGCACCCTGTCGTACTTCAAGGAAGAAATCACCCACTGGATGCAGCCTGAGATAAGCCATCACGCCGCCAGCCCGCAGGCCGCACTGGAGGCGGCGCAGCGCTACCTGCAACGTCAGGCGCCCGCTTCGCAAAGCTGGTTCATTCGTTTGCCCAATGAGCGCGAAGCAGGGGTGAAGGTCGGGTATCGGGATGCGAACGGCGGGCCGCGCGGTTTCGTCACCCAGACCCTCGATGCCAAGACCGGCGAGCCCGTCACGGCGCGCGACAGTCGTGGCGGTGAGTTCTTCTACCGGTTCCACTTCCAGCTGCAGATGCCTTATCCGTATGGCCGCTGGCTGTCGACATTCTGCGCCCTGATCATGCTGCTGGGGCTGGTCACCGGCATCATCACCCACAAGAAGCTCTTCAAGGAATTCTTCACCTTTCGTCCTGGCAAAGGCCAGCGTTCCTGGCTGGACGGTCACAACGCCATTGGCGTGCTGGTGCTGCCGTTTCACCTGATGATCAGCTACAGCAGCCTGGTGCTGTTCATGTACCTGGTCATGCCCGCAGGGCTGATGGCGCATTACGGCGATGACACCTCGAAGTATTTCAATGATCTGTTTGGGGGAGGGGAGGCGCCCAAGGCAGCCCAGGTCGCCGCGCCGCTTGCACCACTGCCGGGTCTGTATGCCCAGGTCCAGGCGCTGCAACCAGGGGCGCGGGTGGGCAACATTCGGGTCGAGAACCCGGGCGACAGCAACGCCCGGGTCACCTTCACTCAATCTGCCGCCGACCACGTTGCCTATCGTCGCAGTGCCAACTGGACCTTCGACGGCGCCACAGGCGCGCTGCTCGAACAAGGCAAGCCCGAAAGTGGCGCCATGCTGACGGCGTTCAGTTTCGCCGGGTTGCACATGGGCAATTTTGCTGGCCCTTGGCTGCGATGGCTGTATTTCTGCTTCGGGCTGGCGGGCACCGCTGTAATCGGGACCGGCCTGGTGATGTGGTTGGACAAGCGCCAGCTCAAGCATGCCAAAGCCCCACGCGTTCCACGTGAGCTGCGTCTGGTGGAAGTGCTCAATATCGTCAGCATGAGTGGGCTGCTGTTGGCAGTGGCCAGCTTTTTCTGGGCTAACCGGCTGCTGCCGGTGGCGCTTGAAGCCCGTGCCGACTGGGAGGTCAACGCGTTTTTCATCACGTGGGGCCTGGCGCTGGCGCATGCCATTGCGCGTAGCGGTCGCCGGGCCTGGGGTGAGCAATTGGCACTCGGGGCGCTGGCCTTCATGCTGTTGCCCCTGCTCAACGCGCTGACCACGGCGCACGGGCTCGACCACGCCATCATCGATGGCGACTGGAGTATGGCGGGGTTCGACCTCACCGCACTGGGCTGCGGCGTATTCCTGGCCTGGCTGGCAAGCAAGAAGCTGCGCCCTGCGGTGGCCTCGGCCAAGCTTTCCCGTTCACGCGCCAGCCAGGTTGGCCATGAAACGGCGCAGGCCCGATGATGTTCGGTATCGCCTTGATCGCCTTTGCGGGTTTCGCCGCCTTGTGCCTGGCCATGTCCAAGCACTTCGAAACGCTGTTGGGGCGCACGCCTGGTCCAGGACAACCGCAGCTATTACGCGTGACCGGCTGGCTCATGCTGCTGGTCTCGTTGGTCCTTGCTGTGCAGTCGCGGGGCTGGGCTCACGGCCTGGTGGAGTGGACGGCCGTGGTGATGGCAGGTGTGACCTTGTGGGTGTTCGCGTTGCCGTATCTGCCGCGCTTGCTGGTCGGCATGGCCGCCGTCAGCGCATTGCTGGGGCCGTTGCTGATCCTGTCAGCCGGGTGATGCCATGAGCCCCACGACGCAGAACGATGGCTCGGACGGTGAATCGAGCGCTCGTGCCCGCTTTATCCAGGTCTTCATGGCCCAGCGCGCGCGCATGGAGGCGCTGGTCAGTCGCCGGGTAGGCTGCCGGGCCACCGCGTCCGACCTGGTCCAGGAACTGTTCTTGCGCTTCTGGGGGCGTGCGCAGGTCAAGGTCGAAGCCCTGGACACCTACTTGATGCGCTGCGCCGGCAACCTGGCCATCGATCACTTGCGCAGCGAGAGCAGCCGACAGCGTGCTGTCGCTGATGCTTCACAGGACAGCGCGCACCTTGTGAGCCAGACGCTGGAGCAGACCCTGGAGGTGGATGACGATCTGCAACGTATCGAAAACGCCTTGCGTGCGTTACCCGAGCGTCCCCGGCAGATCTTTCTGCTCAACCGTGTCCACGGTTGCACGTACAGCGAAATAGCACTCGCCATGCAACTGTCCCAAAGCGCCGTGGAAAAACATATGATGCGTGCCCTGCAAGCCTGCAAGGCCAGTGTCGCCCTGGCCGCGCCCATTCCACGACGACCACGGGGCACGCCGTGACGACCACGTTAGCTGCTGTCACCCAGGCACAATCCGATGCCGCCCTGCAGTGGCTTGTACGCATCAACGGGCAGCCCGAGCAGGCCCGCTGCGCGGCGTTCAGGCGTTGGCTGCTGGCCGATCCCCGGCACCCGGTTGCGTACGAGCAGGCGCAGGCGCTGTGGAACCACAGTGCTCCCGCTGCCGCGACCCTGGCCGATGAAGACCGGCTGGCCCTGCAACACTACCTCGACCGGATGACGCCGCCTGCTACGAGGCGCCCCAGGCGTTGGCGTGCAGGGGCGCTGGCCATGGCCGCTTGCCTGATCATGGCCATTGGCATGCTCCTTGGGTGGCAGCCCGGGCACTGGCTGCTGGATCTGCGCGCCGACTACAGTACGTCGGCCGAACGGCGCGAAGTGACCTTGCCGGACCACTCGGCGGTCACGCTGGACGCCCACAGTGCAATTGCCGTGCATTTCGACAAAGGCCAGCGACGCGTGCGGTTGCTGCACGGCGCCGCGTTCTTCAAGGTCACCCACACTGGCGAGCCCTTTGTGGTGCAGGCCGCGGATGGGCAGGTGCGAGTGCTGGGCACCGAGTTCGAAGTACGCGAGCAGGGCGCCGCCACCCAGGTCACCGTACGCGCCGGTCGCGTAGCGGTCCGCCCATCCAAGGGAGCCGTGGCCCGTGAGCTGATTGCCAACCAGCAGGTGAGCTACAGCGCGGGGCAGGTCAGCCACACGTTGTCGGTCGACAGCGAGCAGCGTCTGGCATGGCGCGAGGGTTGGCTGACCTACTCCCAGGCGCCGCTGGCGCAAGTGGTCGAGGAGTTGGGTCGCTATTACCCCGGTCACATCGTGCTGCTCAACGAAGCATTGGGGCACCGTGAAGTCAGTGGCAGTTTCCCCATTGCCGAACCGCTGCAGGCGCTGGACTCACTGGGTGCAGTGTTGGGCTTTTCGCGTCAGACGGTGCTTGGGCGGTTCACGGTTATCCGTTGAATGCTGGTCGTTATGCACCTGGTGCCATGCTCTCAAAAAACTTCATCCCGCAGGTGAGGTATCAGCACCCCTCAACCGTGTAGTGCGTGGAAGTGCGATTCATTCGCACTCAACACCCTCTCTCAGGTCAGCGTCCATGAAGTCTACCTTGCGTTGCGTTCCCCTCTGGCTCGGTCTTGCAGTACTCCCGCCGTTCGTCTACACCCCAGCGGTGAGTGCGGCGCAACGCGCGCAAGCTTACACCTTCGACCAACCTGCCCAGCCACTGCTCCAGGCCCTGGACGCCTTCAGCCGCGTCACCGGGCAGAGCGTAGTCCATACCCTGACGCTGCCTGCCGTGCAGGCGCCTGCGCTGCGCGGGGCCTTGAGCGCCGAGCAAGCGTTGCAACGCTTGTTGGGTAATGCCGGGCTGATCTGGCGACGGGTCGATGCCCATACCTTCACCCTGGAGGCGCTGGACACCGCAGGTGCCTTGAACCTGCAGGCCACCACCGTGACTTCGCAGCTCGACAGCTCAAGCTATCAGCCGCCGGACACCACCTCGATCATGCGTGGCCAGGGCCCGACCCAGGACATCCCCCAGGCGATCAACGTGGTGCCTGCCCAAGTGCTGCGCGACCAGGCGCCGCGCAACCTTGACGATGCCCTGGCCAATGTCAGCGGCATTACCCAAGGCAACAATTTCGGCGGTACCTCCGACACCGTCATGAAGCGCGGCTTTGGCGACAACCGCGACGGCTCGATCATGCGCGATGGCATGCCGTTGGTGCAGGGCCGCAGCCTCAGTGCCAGCACTGAGCGGGTCGAGGTGCTCAAGGGGCCGGCTTCGCTGCTGTACGGCATCCAGGATCCAGGCGGCGTGATCAACGTGGTCAGCAAGCGGCCGCAGTTGCAGGCCTACAACGCCCTGACTGCACGCGGCTCGACCTATGGCGATGGCAAGAACGGCAGCGGTGGCGGGTTCGATAGCACCGGCGCGCTGGGGGACAGCAACATGGCCTACCGCCTGATTGCCGACCATACGGACGAAGACTACTGGCGCAACTATGGCGTGCGCCGCGAGACGCTGCTGGCCCCCTCGCTGGCCTGGCTGGGCGAGGATACCCAAGTGGTGGTGGCCTACGAGCACCGTGAGTTTCTCTACCCGTTCGACCGCGGCACGGCCTTCGGTAACGACGGTCATCCGCTTGACATCCCAGCCACTCGGCGCCTGGATGAGCCGTTCAACGATATGCAGGGCCGCTCCGACCTCTACAGCCTGCAACTGGACCATCAGCTTGCCGACGACTGGAAACTGCACCTGGGCTACAGCTTCAACCGGGAAACCTATGACGCCAGCCAGGTACGCGTGACCGGGGTCAACCCGCGCACCGGCACACTGTCGCGCAGCATCGATGGCACGCGCGGTGCCATGAGCCGGGACCAGTTCGTCACGGCGAGCCTGGCTGGCACGGTCCAGTTGGCAGGCCTGCAGCATGACCTGCTGGTGGGCCTGGACCATGAAGACCGCAAGGTGTACCGCGCCGACTTGATCCGCCAGACGCCGCGCACCTCCTTCAACTACCTGAACCCTGTGTATGGGCGTGAAGTGGAAGGCAGCACGGTACGCGCCTCCGACAGTGACCAGACCGACAAGCTGCGCACCGACGCCCTGTTCATGCAGGATGCGCTGCACCTGGACGATCACTGGATCCTGGTGGCCGGTGGGCGCTTCCAGCAATATGACCAGTACGCCGGTCGCGGGCGCCCGTTCAATGCCAACACCGACATCAGTGGGCAAACCTGGGTTCCCCATGCGGGGGTGGTGTACAAGGTCGATGAGCAACTCTCGTTCTACGGCAGCTACAGCGAGTCGTTCAAGCCCAACTCGACCATCGCGCCACTGGCCGGCAACGTGGTGCTCGACGGCGCCATCGCCCCGGAAGAGGGTAAGTCGTGGGAGCTTGGGGCCAAGCTCGACGTGCCGGGGCGTATCACGGGTACCCTGGCCTTGTTCGACATCACCAAGCGCAACGTTCTGGTGTCCAACTTCGATTCGAGTACCCGCGAGACGGTTTACAGCAATGCCGGTGAAGTGAACTCCCGGGGCGTCGAGCTGGACCTGACCGGCCAGTTGAGCGAGCGCTGGAGCCTGATCGGCAGCTACGCCTTCACCGATGCCAAGGTCACCCAGGACCCGGCCCTCAAGGGCAACCGCCTGCAGAACGTGGCGCGGCACGGCGCTTCGTTGTCCGCCGTCTACGATTTCGGCAGCCTGTTCGGTGGCGACAGCCTGCGCGCCGGTGCCGGGGCTCGTTATGTGGGCGAGCGTACCGGCAATGCGACCAACACCTTCGACCTGCCGTCCTACACAGTGGCCGACGCCTTCGCCAGCTACGAGACCCAGCTGGACGAGCACACCGTTCGCCTGCAACTGAACGTCAAGAACCTGTTCGACAAGGTGTACTACAGCTCGTCGGTGAACCAGTACTTCGTGGCGGTGGGCGATGCGCGGCAGGTGAGCGTATCGGGCACCTTCGAATTCTAGCGACCGGCCCTTCGGCCCAGGGCTTGGCGATACTCCCCAGGCGTGGCCGCCAGCACCTGGCGGAAGCGATTGCTGAAATGGCTGGCACTGGCGAACCCGCAGGCCAGGGCCACCTCGCCCAAGGGCGCATGGCCCAGCCGCAGCAGCAGGCACGCCCGGTGCAGGCGCCGGGCCAGCAGGTATTGATGGGGTGGCAAGCCGAAGCTCACGCGAAACATGCGTGCGAAATGGTACTCGGACAGGTTGCACCGCACGGCCAGCTCGCCAAGGGTAAGGGCATGCTCCAGGTGTGCCTCGATGTAGTCGATCAACTGGCGGCGCTGGCTGGGCGCCAGCCCGCCCTTCAGGCGCAGACCTTGGCGCAGGCCCACCTGGCTGAGCACGGCATGGTCGACGATCTCGTGCGCCAGGCTGCTGGCCAGCAAACGCTCGGCCGGCTCGTTCCAGTCAAGGCCTGACAACTGGCGAAAGCGCAGGGCCTGCCCGGGGTCGTCCAGGAAGATCGCCTCCTGCAGTTGCAGCGCCCGCGGTTCCCGGTCGAGCAGGCGTACGCACCCCAGCGCAAACTGCGTTGGGCTCACATACAAGTGGGCCATGCGGATGGCCCCGTTAATCACCCAGTTCGACTCGTGCTCGGCCGGCAATACGCACAGCTTGTCCGGAGCACCTTTGTCGGCCGGGCGTTGGCGTCGAAAGGTGCCGGTACCGTCGGCCAGGTAGCAGGAGAGGGTGTGGTGGCTGGGTGCCTGGTAGTCGCGGGCATCGTCGCGGTTGCGCCACAGCGCAGCCGCCAGCCCATCGCCCAGGTGCGCGCTGAGCTCCAGCCGGGCGTTGGGTGATGCATGCATGACATTGAACACTTGCAGCTGGGTGAATGGCGTCATCGGGGCCTACCTCTGCTGCACATGCTACTGCGGCCAAGGACTGGTGACAGCGCCCTGATGCGCAAAAGCGCAAGTTTATGCAAGCAGGGCAGGGACACCGAGCGAAATACTGGCGATGCCCGGTACCCAGGCATGCCTGCCTTGGCCGGGACACCCGTGGACGGCCCAAAGGAAACACACCATGAACCTGTCGCTCTACCTGCTCACCGTGCTGATCTGGGGTACGACCTGGATTGCCCTGAAATTCCAGCTGGGTGGGGTCGCCATCCCGGTATCCATCGTCTATCGCTTTGCCTTGGCAGCGCTGATCCTGTTTGCCGTGCTGTTGCTCACCCGGCGCCTGCAGCCCATGGGGCGGCGCGGCCACCAGATTTGCCTGGCCCAGGGGTTGTGCCTGTTCTGCATCAACTTCATCTGCTTTCTCAGCGCCAGCCAATGGATCGCCAGCGGCCTCATTGCCGTGGTGTTCTCCACCGCCACCTTGTGGAACGCGATCAATGCCCGGCTGTTTTTTGGCCGGCAGGTAGCCCCGCATGTACTTGGCGGTGGGGCCCTGGGTTTGCTGGGCCTGGGCCTGCTCTTCTGGCCGGAGCTGTCGCACCATGCGGCCAGCCGCCAGACCCTCTATGGGCTTGGCCTGGCACTGCTCGGCACCTTGTGTTTTTCGGCAGGCAACATGCTCTCGAGCGTGCAGCAGGCGGCCGGGCTCAAGCCCATGACCACCAACGCCTGGGGCATGGCGTATGGGGCAGGCATGCTGGCGATCGCCTGCCTGTTGGGTGGGATTCCCTTCGAGATGGAGTGGAGCACACGCTACGTGGGCTCACTGCTCTACCTGGCGGTGCCGGGCTCGGTGATCGCGTTCACGGCGTATCTGACCTTGGTCGGTCGCATGGGGCCGGAACGCGCGGCCTACTGCACGGTGCTTTTCCCGCTGGTGGCCCTGAACGTGTCGGCGGCCGTCGAAGGCTATCAATGGACGCCCACCGCCTTGCTTGGCCTGGTGGCGGTGATGGCGGGCAATGTGCTGGTGTTTCGCAAACCCAAGGCTGCGCGTAGTTCCGAGGTGCCACGGCCTGCCTAGGCCTGGCCATGAAGCCGGGCCGCACTGGTGGCGGCCCGTGCGCTCAGCAACGCCCGTGCTCAGCCTTTCCACACCTGAGGGTTGACCAGGTCCCTCGGCCGCTCGCCCAGCAGCGCCGCGCGCAAGTTGTCGATGGCGCGGTTGGCCATCGCCTCGCGCGTCTCGGCGGTCGCCGAACCAATGTGGGGCAGGGTCAGGGCATTGGGCAGGCTGAACAGCGGGGAGTCGGTCAGGGGTTCCTTTTCATACACGTCCAAGCCGGCACCTCGGATCGTGCCGTCCTGCAGGGCCTGGATCAATGCCGCTTCGTCCATCACTGGCCCGCGGGCGATGTTGATCAGAAACGCCGAGGGCTTCATCAGCTTCAGCTCGCGGGCGCCGATCAACTGGCGCGTGGCATCGGACAGCGGCACCACGATGCAGACGAAGTCGGCTTCGCCCAGCAGTTGCTCGAGGCTGCGCATCTGCGCACCCAGTTCCTGCTCCAGGGCCGTCTTGCGGCTGTTGCCGCTGTAGATGACCGACATGTTGAAGCCCAGACGACCCCGCCGCGCGATGGCGGCGCCGATGTTGCCCATGCCGACGATGCCCAGGGTCTTGCCATGTACGTCACTGCCGAACAGCGCAGGCCCTACGCTGGCCTGCCAATGGCCGGCCTTGGTCCAGGCGTCGAGCTCTGCGGTCCGCCTGGCGCAGCCCATGATCAAGGAAAAGCCCAGGTCGGCCGTACTTTCAGTGAGCACGTCCGGTGTATTGGTGAGGGCGATGCCCCGTTCGTTGAAGTAGTCCAGGTCGTAGTTGTCGTAGCCCACTGACACGCTGGACACCACTTCGAGCTTGCCAGCCCCTTCGAGCTGGGCACGCCCCAGCTTGCGGCCCACCCCAATCAGGCCGTGGGCATGCGGCAGGGCTTCGTTGAACTGCGCGTTGACGTCACCGCGTTTGGGATCGGGCATGATCACGGTGAAATCGTGCTGCAAGCGCTCGGCCATGGCCGGGGTGATCCGGCTGAAGGCAAGGACGGTCTTTTTCATCGTTCACCTGAAGGCAAAACCCTGAAGCTACAGGTTGTGCGCAGCAGGCTGCAACCCTTGCCGGTGGTGGCTCAATGCGCTTTCAGGTCGGCTTCATGGGCCGCGAGGATTTCCGGCAGCGAGTTGCGCAGGTACTCCACCCAGGTCTTGATCTTGGCGTCCAGGTACTGGCGCGACGGGTAAATGGCATACAGGTTGAGTTCCTGCAGCCGGTATTGCGGCAGGATTCGCACCAGGGTGCCGTTGCGCAAGCCTTCGATGGCCGAATAGATCGGCAATACCCCCACCCCCATGCCACTGCGAATGGCCGTGCGCATCGCATCGGCCGTGTTGACCATGAAGGGTGAGCTGGTGATGTTGACCATTTCCTGGCCTTCGGGGCCATCGAACAGCCATTTTTCAAGCGGTATCACCGGGCTGACCATGCGCAGGCAGGCATGCTTGAGCAGATCGGCCGGCTTCTGCGGCACGCCATGACGGGCAATGTAGGCCGGCGACGCGCAGACGATGCTGTAGGTGATGCCCAGCCGTTGTGACACGAAGCCTGAGTCCGGCAGCTCGGTGGCCAGCACGATGGACACGTCGTAACCTTCGTCGAGCAGGTCGGGCACGCGGTTGGCCATGGTCAGGTCGAAGGTCACGTCCGGGTGCGATTCGCGGTAGCGGGCGATCGCATCGACCACGAAATGCTGGCCCACCCCGGTCATCGAGTGCACCTTCAACTGCCCGGCCGGGCGGGCATGGGCGTCGCTGGCCTCGGCCTCGGCTTCTTCGACGTAGGTCAGAATCTGTTCGCAGCGCATCAGGTAGCGCTTGCCGGCTTCGGTCAGCGCGATGCGGCGGGTGGTGCGGTTGAGCAGGCGTGTTTGCAGATGCGCTTCCAGGTTGGAGACGGCCCGCGACACGTTGGCGGTGGTGGTATCCAGCTGGCCCGCTGCGGCCGTGAAGCTGCCGAGCTGGGCCACGCAACTGAAGGCACGCATGTTTTGCAGGGTGTCCATGGGTCACTCTCGATCTAGAGGACAAAATTGTGTCACGAAGTCGCGCAACCAGGATGAAAAGTTGCCTTCGACCAAAGGCTGATTATCGCCGTTTCAGTAACAAAGATTCGCAGGAATCAGCGCTTATCGCCAGTGTGGCCGCCCCCTAGAATTGCCCAGCCCCTCCACCTCTTCCTCGGGATATCGCAGCTGTGCCGCGTTGCATCATCGGAACGCTCCAAGCGTTCAGTGCCTGTGCCCTTGCCCTCACCTTGAGCGGCTGTATCGGAACCTGGGGCATTGCCCCGCAGACCCAAACGCTGCAAGCCAACACCCTGAGCCCCAGTGCAGCCATCGAGCAGGCCGCCGCCGATGCCCACTGGCCCGACCAGCAATGGTGGCGCGCCTACCGCGACCCCCAACTCGATCACTGGATAGCACTGGCGCTGGCGGCCAACCCCAGCCTGGCCATCGCCGCAGCACGGGTGCGTCAAGCGCGGGCCCTGGCTGGCCTTGCCGAGTCGGCCGAACACCTGCAAGGTACCGGTCGGGCGACGCTCAACCGGCACAATTGGCCTGACGATCCCTTCTATGGCCCGGGTGATTTGTCCGGTGCCACCACCTGGGATAACAACGCAAGCCTTGGCCTGAGCTACGCCCTTGATCTGTGGGGGCGCGAGCGCAATGCCAGCGAGCAGGCCGTGGACCAGGCCCATCGACAGGCCGCAGAGGCCAGGCAGGCCCAGTTGGAGCTGCAGCACACGGTGGTGAGCGTGTACATCGAGCTGAGCCTGCACTACGCCCGGCGCGACATCATCAAGGCTCAACTGGCGCAGCAAGAGCAGATTCTGGACCTGGCCCAGCGTCGACTGGACGCTGGCATCGGTACTCATCTGGAGGTCAGCCAGGCTCAGGCGCCGCTGCCGGAAACCCATCGCCAGATCGACAGCTTGGACGAGGATATCGCCCTGGCCACTCATCAGCTGGCGGCCCTGGCGGGTAAGGGGCCAGGGGAGGGCGCGCAGCTGCAGCGCCCCAGCCTGACCCTTGCCGCACCCTTGACGCTGCCTTCCAGGCTACCCGCCGAACTGGTCGGCCAGCGCCCCGATGTGGTCGCCAGCCGCTGGCAGGTCGCTGCCCAGGCGCGGGGGATCGACATGGCCCATGCCGGCTTCTTCCCCAACGTGGACCTGGTCGGCAGCTTGGGTTTCGTGGCCACCGGCGGCGGCCCGCTGGCATTTCTCACCGGGCGCAAGTTCAACTACACCGTCGGCCCGGCCGTCACCCTGCCGATCTTCGATGGCGGGCGTCTGCGCGCGCAACTGGGGGCCGCCGCCGCCGACTATGATGTGGCCGTGGCGCGCTACAACCAGACGGTGATCGGCGCGCTCAAGGACATCTCCGATCAGCTGGTGCGTCGTGAGTCGATGCAGGCGCAGGCGCACTTTGCGGCCGAGTCGGTCGCCGCGGCGCAGAAAACCTACGACATCGCCATGGTCGCCTACCAGCGGGGCTTAACCGACTACCTGAACGTGCTCAACGCGCAGACGCTGCTGTTTCGTCAGCAGCAGGTTCAGCAGCAGGTGCAGGCCGCGCGCCTGATCGCTCACGCCGCGCTGGTGACTGCGCTGGGCGGCGGTCTGCAAGCCGGCTCGGATGTGCCGGACGAAGAACGCCAGGCGCCGCCAGCCACGCCGGCACCTCTCGCCCTACTCAACGCCAAGCCGAGTGAGCGCCCATGAATACCTGGGGTTTACCCCTGCGCTGGTTGCAGAGCCTGCAATGGCGGCGCGGTTTCCAGGCCTGGGTGCGGACCGATGGGGTCACCTGGGTGTACATCTTCAAGGTGCTGGCTGCAGCCTTCATCACCTTGTGGCTGGCCATGCGCCTTGAGTTGCCGCAGCCGCGCACCGCCATGATCACCGTGTTCATCGTCATGCAGCCGCAAAGCGGGCATGTGTTCGCCAAGAGCTTCTACCGGGTGCTGGGCACCTTGGCGGGTTCTGTGATGATGGTCGCATTGATGGCCGTGTTCCCGCAGAACACCGAACTGTTTCTGCCCAGCCTGGCCGTCTGGGTGGGCCTGTGCTCGGCAGGCGCCATGCGCTTCCGCACTTTTCAGGCGTATGGCTTCGTGCTTGCCGGCTACACGGCGGCGATGATCGGCCTGCCGGTGTTGCAGCACCCGGACCAGGCGTTCATGGCAGCGGTGTGGCGAGTGCTGGAGATTGCCTTGGGCATCCTGGTGTCCACGTTCGTCAGCGCCGCCATCTTGCCGCAATCGGCCAGTGCTGCCATGCGCAACGCCCTATACCAGCGTTTCGGTGCGTTCGCGGCCGTGGTGGTCGAAGCCTTGCGTGGCGACAGCCAGCGTGAGCGTTTTGAAAGCAGCAACGTGCGCTTCGTGGCCGAGGCGGTGGGGTTGGAAAGCCTGCGCAACGTCACTGCCTTCGAGGACCCGCACATGCGGCGGCGCAGTGGCCGGTTGGTACGCATGAACAGCGAATTCATGGCCATCACCACACGCTTCAACGCCCTGCACCGCCTGATCGAGCGGCTTCGCGCACGTGGGCCCGTGCAGATCGTCAGCGCCATCGAGCCTGGCCTGCACACCCTCGTCGACCTGCTCGAACCCTATGTGGGACGCGCGTTGACCGATGCCGACGCCTTGCGCCTGACCCTTGAGCTTGGTGCCTACCGCGAAGGGTTGCAGGCCCAGGTCCGCAGCTTGCGCGCCGAATACCTGGCCACCGCGCCCTGCGAAGCCGACCTGCTGGATTTTCACACGGCGTTCGAGTTGCTCTACCGCTTCGTGGACGAGATGTACAGCTACGCCGAAACCCACGCCTCCCTGGCGGTGCACAACCACGCGCGAGAGCAGTGGGACGAACCCTACGTGGCGCAGACCAGCACCCTGGTATGCCTGGCAGCCGGGCTGCGCTCGGCAGCGGTGCTGTTGCTGCTGGGCAGTTACTGGCTGATCAGCGACTGGCCAAGCGGCGCCATGATGACCTTGATCGCCACGGTCACCGCTGGGCTGTCGGCGGCTTCGCCCAACCCCAAGCGGCTGTCGTTCCAGATGGCGTGCGGCACGGCGATAGGCGCGGTGGTCGGGTTTTTCGAAACCTTCTTCGTGTTTCCCTGGATCGACGGCTTCCCTTTGCTGTGCATGGTCCTGGCCCCGGTGTTCGTGCTGGGTGCGTTTCTCTCGTCGCGCCCGGCTTACTCGGGCTACGGTATTGGCCTGCTGGTGTTCTTCGCCATCGGCTCGGTGCCCAACAACCTGACGGTGTATGACCCGTACAGTTTCATCAACGACTACATCGCCATGGTCGTTGGCATGTTCGTGTGCGCGGCTGCCGGCGCGATCATCCTGCCGCCCAATAGCCGCTGGTTGTGGAGCCGGCTGGAGCAGGCCCTGCGTGAACAAGTGCTGTTTGCTATCAGCGGGCGTCTGCGCGGCATCGGCACGGCCTTCGAAAGCCGCACGCGCGACTTGCTGCACCAGGCCTATGGCCTGGCGGCCGGCAAGCCGCAGGTGCAAAGCCAGTTGATGGGCTGGATGTTCAGCGTGCTTGAAATCGGCCATGCGGTCATCGAGCTGCGCAAGGAGCAGGCACGGGCACCCGTGCACCCGGCCTATGCCGAGTCCCAGCCGTGGCGCCAGGCTATCCGGGTCATGGGCCGCGCCCTGGCGCGGTTGTTCTTGCAGCCCAGCGCCGGGAATCATGAGCGTGCCCTTGTGGCGGTGGACCATGCCATTTCCCGGGTGCAGGCCACCGACGAGCCGTTCGCGCGGCACTTCGACACGTCGGTGTTACGCCGTGTCCAGAGCTACCTGCACTTTATCCGCTCATCCCTGCTCGACCCCCACTCACCGCTTGCGCCACCCAAAGGCTTGCCCCATGCCTCGTGAAATCGCCTTCCACGGCGTGTACATGCCCACCCTGACCGTGATGTTCCTGTTTGCGCTAGGCCTGGCCTGGGGGCTTGACCGGTTCATTGCCAGCGTTGATGGCTACCGCTTCTTCTGGCACCCGGCGCTGCTGCGCCTGAGCCTGTTCGTCTGCCTGTTCGGCGCCCTGGCGCTGTCGCTCTACTGGTGAGAATCCTTCGATGAAAAAGTTCTTCAGCCTTGTCGCTACGTTGCTGGTCCTGGCGGCCGCCATGGTGATCGGTCGTCAGCTGTGGCTGCATTACATGACCACCCCCTGGACACGCGATGGCCGGGTGCGTGCCGACATCATCAACGTGGCGGCCGATGTGCCTGGCTACGTGGTCGATGTGCCAGTCAAGGACAACCAGCGGGTCAGCAAGGGCGACCTGTTGATCCAGATCGACCCGGAACACTACCGGTTGGCGGTCGAACAGGCCAAGGCCTTGGTGGCCGCCCGCAAGGCCACCTGGGAGATGCGCCGGGTCAATGCCAGACGCCGAGCCGACCTGGACAACCTGGTGATCTCCAAGGAAAACCGCGACGATGCCAGCAACATTGCCAGCGCTGCGCTGGCCGAGTACCAGCAGGCCCAGGCGGCGCTGGCGGCTGCCGAGTTGAACCTCAAGCGTACCCGGATCGTGGCCACGGTCGATGGCTATGTGACCAACCTGAACGTTCATAAGGGCGATTACGCACGTACCGGCGAGGCGGTGATGGCGGTGGTCGATGAGGCGTCATTCTGGGTGTACGGGTTTTTCGAAGAAACCAAGCTGCCCCATGTGAAGGTAGGCGACCCTGCCGAGCTGCAGATGATGAGCGGGGAACGCTTGCAGGGCCATGTGGAGAGCATCGCCCGGGGCATCTACGACCGCGACAACCCGCAGAGTCGCGAGCTGATTGCCGATGTGAACCCGACCTTCAACTGGGTGCGCCTGGCCCAGCGGGTGCCGGTGCGCATCCATATCGACCAGATGCCCGAAGGTTACTTCCTGGCAGCGGGGACTACCTGTACGGTGGTGGTCGATCCGCAGTGAAGCACTCGGCAACCTGCCGCTGCAGCGCGTTGCGCCTGGGCGGCACGTTTCTGCAAGTCCCGCAATCACCTGAAGGTCCGGCTCCTCAAGCGGGACATTCAGCCGGCCCGACCAAAACCGGCACCTGCACCTGATCGATCACCTTGGCACTGATCGAAGGGTCCAGCAGTCGCCCCAATCGCGACAGATGACGGTGCCCCATGATGATCAGTTCGCAGTTCAGGGCCTGGGCCTTGGCCGCGATGACCTCTACAGGCCGACCGGCCACCATGCTGCCCTGGCAGGCGAAACCCGCCTGCTGCAAGTCACGGACCGCCTCGCCCAGGGCATGGTCGGCCTGTTGCTGTTCCTCGCACGCGGCAGGGTACTGCGCTTGTTCGTCGGCCGTGTAGGGCGCCGGTTGTTCGTGCACGGCAAAGGAAGTATCGATGGCCAGCAGTACATGCAAGGTATGGTCTTCAGGACGACACCAGCGGCGGGCCAGGGCGAGCAGCGCTTGGGTAGCAGGGGAGGCGTCGATGGCGATGAGCACGGGGCTTGGCATACGGAATCCTTGATCGTGGGGGTGGCTGGGCTGCCGGCCAGGGCCGAGCCTGCTGCTGCCATTGTCGACCTCACCCAGGCTGCGAATAAAGGCCCTGCCACGCACGAGCACATTGCGTCGGGCGCAATCGAGCAACCTGTTAACATCGCCCTTTCCCAACGTCGTCTCGGAAAACGGCCATGCAACTGCCTGACATGAACCTGCTGGTCGCCCTCGACGTGCTGCTCGATGAGGGCAGCGTGGTGGGCGCGGCACAACGTATGAACCTCAGCCCAGCCGCCATGAGCCGCACGCTGGGGCGCATACGCGAGGCCATGGGCGACCCCATCCTGGTGCGCGCTGGCCGCGGGCTGGTGCCCACGCCGCGCGCCCTGGCCCTGCGCGAGCAGGTGCATGGCCTGGTGGAGCAGGCCGGGCAGGTGTTTCGCAGCCGTGAAGGCGTCGACCTGTCCAAACTGCACCGTGCCTTCAACGTGCGTACCAACGACCTGTTCATTGCCCTCTACGGGGCCAAGCTGCTGCGCATGATGCTGGCCGACGCGCCCAATACCGTGCTGCGTTTCGTGCCCGAAGGCAGCAGTGACGACGATGCCATGCTGCGCAACGGCCACATCGACCTGATCGTCAGCTCCTCCGTGGAGCTGGGGCCGGAGATCAAGGTGCAGAGTTTGTTCAGCACCTACTTCGTCGGCCTGGCGCGCATGGAGCATCCGGTCTTCGACCAGGACATCACCCCACAACGCTTCGCCGCGTTCCCGCAGATCAGCGTGTCGCGCCGGGGCCGTGCCAACGGTCCGATCGATGTGGCCCTGGCCAACCATCGGGTCGAGCGCCGGGTGGCGCTGATTACCACCAGCTTCCACTCGGCGATGTTCTCGTTACCTGACTCGGACCTGATCCTGCCGATCCCGGCCAACATCCTGAACAGCGTCCAGCGTCTGAAGCTTCCCCTGCGCTCCTTCGAAATTCCCGTGCCCCTTGAAAAAGTGAACGTGATGCAGGCCTGGCACCCACGTTTTGACAACGACCCGGCCCACCAGTGGCTGCGTCAGACGATCAAGGCCTGTACCCGAAGCGACCCTTGAACATGGGATCATTGCGTTTGACGCAATATAAAACTGCCAATAATTCAGTTTTCGTCAGCATTCACCCTGCCTAAAATCGCTCCAGTCGTAAAATTGTTGCTGGAGATGTCTCTAAATGAATGCCGTTTCTGCCTCAGCGAGTGGGCTGGCTGCCACGCCTGCACCGGCCGCCCCCGCACAGGGCGCGTTCGGCCTGCAGGTGGTGGTCGGGCTGTTCGGCGTGTTGCTGGCGGTACTCTGTGCGGGCCTCAACGAGTCCGTGACCAAGATTTCCCTGGCCGATATCCGCGGGGCCATGGGCATCGGTGCCGATGAAGGGGCCTGGCTGCTGGCGGTGTACAGCGCAGCCTCCGTCTCGGCAATGGCCTTTTCGCCCTGGTTGGCGACCACCTTTTCCTTGCGGCGCTTCACCTTGGCAGCCATTGGTACCTTCGCGGTGCTGGGTCTGCTGCAACCCTTCGCCCCCAACGTGCACAGCCTGATGCTGCTGCGGGTGCTGCAAGGGCTCGCCTCGGGTGCACTGCCGCCGATGCTGATGAGCGTGGCGCTGCGTTTCCTGCCCCCTGGCATCAAGGTCTACGGCCTGGCGTGCTACGCCTTGACGGCCACCTTCGGCCCCAACCTGGGTACACCGCTGGCTGGCCTGTGGACCGAATACGTCGGCTGGCGCTGGGCGTTCTGGCAGATCATCCTGCCGTCGCTGGTGGCCGGTGGCTGCGTGGCGTGGGGGTTGCCGCAGGACCCATTGCGCCTGGAGCGTTTCAGGCAGTTCGACTGGCGTGGTGTGCTGCTTGGGTTGCCGGCGATCTGCGGTATCGTGCTGGGGCTGTCCCTGGGCGATCGCTGGGGATGGTTCGATTCGCCGTTGATCTGCTGGCTGCTGGGCGGTGGGCTGCTGCTGTTGGTGCTGTTCATGTTCAACGAGTGGTCCGAGCCCCTGCCGTTTTTCCAGCTGCGCTTGCTGGGCCGGCGCAATCTGGCCTTTGCCCTGCTAACCGTCGCAGGCGTACTCATCGTGCTGTCGGGTGTGGGTAGCCTGCCGTCCGCCTACCTGGCCCAGCTCCAGGGCTACCGGCCCGCCCAGACCAGCCCGCTGATGCTGCTGGTGGCCATGCCACAATTGATCGCCCTGCCGCTGACCGCCGCGCTTTGCAACATCCGCGCAGTCGACTGCCGCTGGGTGCTGGGTATCGGCCTGGCAATGCTGGCCGCGTCCTGCATCGGCAGCAGCCTGCTCACCAGCCAGTGGATCCGCACCGACTTCTACCCGTTCTACCTGTTGCAGGTGTTCGGCCAGCCGATGGCGGTCCTGCCGTTGCTGATGCTCTCGACCACGGGCATGAGCCCCCAGGAAGGCCCCTTCGCCTCGGCCTGGTTCAATACCGTCAAGGGCTTGTCCGCCGTCGTGGCGGGCGGGCTGCTGGATGCCCTGGGCACGCTGCGTCGGCATTTTCATTCCAATCACCTGGTCGACAGCCTTGGCAATGCCCCGTTGCTGGACGACCACGCTGCCAGCCTTGCCAAGCGTATTCATGACCAGGCGCTGGTACTGACCTCGGCCGACCTCTACCTGGTCCTGGCCGTCATTGCCGTGGCCCTGATCTGCCTGATCCCTGTCATGCCCACCCGGGTCTATCCGCCGCGCGCGGTGGCCTGACCCCCGTCTGAATTCGAGAAACGCCAAATGACCATCCACCGTAAAACCCTGTTCATCGGCGCTGTGCTGGCCGTGGCCGTGCTGGCCGCCCTTGTCGGCCCCTGGCTGGTGGGCAGCGATCACCGGCAGAGCACCAACGATGCCTACGTGACCGCCGACTACACCGTGGTCGCGCCCAAAGTCGCTGGCTTCATCACGCAGGTGCTGGTCGAGGACAACCAGCAGGTCAAGGCCGGCCAACTGTTGGCCACCATCGATGCCCGTGACTACCAGGCTGCCCTGGACGCTGCCCAGGCGCAGCTGCTGGTGGCCAAGGCCCAGAGCACCGATGCCCGCGCCACCCTCGACCGCCAGGACGCGCTGATTGCCCAGGCCCAGGCAGCGGTGAAAGCCGCCGAAGCCGAAGCGGCGTTCGCCGATCATGAGGTGCGCCGCTACGGGCGCCTGGCCGAGCAGGGCGCCGGTACCGTGCAAAACGCTCAGCAAGCGCGCAGCGCCGTGGACCAGGCCCGTGCCCGCCTGGCCAATGCCCGCGCAGCTTCGGTGGCTGCACGCAAGCAGGTGGACATCCTCGCCGCCCAGGTCGCCAGCGCCGATGGCCAGCTCAAGCGCGCCGAAGCCGGGGTGGAAAAGGCCCGGCTGGACCTCTCCTATACCCGCATCACGGCGCCGGTCGACGGCATGGTCGGTGAGCGTGCGTTGCGCATCGGGGCCTACGTCAACCCAGGGGCGCGACTGTTGTCGGTGGTGCCCCTGCAACAGGCCTATGTGGTGGGCAACTTCCAGGAAACCCAATTGACCCACGTGCAGCCTGGTCAGCCGGTCAGCATCAGCGTCGATACCTTTGCCGATGAACAACTCCATGGACACGTCGAAAGCATCGCTCCGGCCACAGGGGTGACGTTCTCCGCTGTGAAGCCGGACAACGCCACCGGCAATTTCACCAAGGTGGTCCAGCGTATTCCGGTGAAGATCGTCTTCGATGACGGGCAGCCGTTGTTGACCCGCCTGCGTGTCGGCATGTCGGTCGAAGCGACCATCGACACGACCCGCGATACCCAAGGCGATAAGCTGGCAGGCAGCGGAGTGACAGCCCGATGAACATCGCTCACGCGCAGAGCCCTGCACCCGCCCGCCCACAAGTAGTCAGTTCATCGCGGCCCGTCACGCGTTTCAGGACAAAGACCCCTGCAGCCGTACTGCTCGCTGCACTGCTCACGGGCTGTACCCTTGGCCCGGACTTCCAGCGCCCTGACGCCCAGGCGCCCCAGCAGTGGGACCCGTTGCAGGGTGAACACGCGCCCAGCCAACCTGTGGCCGAGCCCATCCAGTTGCGCTGGTGGGACAGCTTTCACGACCCACGGCTCAGTGCACTGATCGAGCAGGTCGCCACGCGCAACCTCGATCTGCAGATCGCCAGTGCCCGCTTGCTGCAAAGCCGTGCGCTGCGCAGTACTGTGGCCGCCGACCAGCAGCCGTCGGTGGACGCCAATGCAGGCTACAGCCGTGCCCGCAACAGCGCCGAGGGGCTGAGCGACCCCTCGGGCAACGCGGGTAAATCGGCCTTCAACCTGTGGCAGGGTGACTTGGTGGCAGGTTGGGAGCTGGACGTCTGGGGGCGTGTGCGGCGTCAGGTCGAAGCGGCCGACGCCAGTGTCGAGGTCGCCGAGAACGACCGAAACGGCGTCCTGCTGGCCCTGCTCGCCGAAACAGCCGGTGATTACATCCAGCTGCGTGCGGTGCAGCATACGTTGCAGGTGACCGAGGACAACCTCAAGGTCGCGCGGCACAGCCTTGAATTGTCCGAAGACCGTCAGGCCGAAGGCGTGGCCACTCGGCTCGACGTGGCCCAGGCCAACGCCCAGGTCGCCTTGATCGAATCTCGCCTGCCCACTTTGCAGGCACGCCGTGACGATCTGATCAATGCCTTGAGCCTGCTGGCGGCTGAGCCCCCACGCAGTCTGCAGGACAGCCTGTTGCAAGCCGGTGAGCTACCCGACCCGCAGCAGACGTTCGCCATCGGCGTGCCTTCGGAACTGGCCGAGCGTCGTCCGGACATCCGCCAGGCCCAGGCGCGCCTGCATGCTGCCACGGCCAGCATCGGCGTGGCCAAGGCAGATTTTTATCCGCGTATCCGGCTGTCTGGCAACGTGGGCTTCCAGGCCATGCAACTGGCTGACTTCGGTGCCTGGGACTCTCGCCGCTTCGCCTTCGGACCGCAGCTGTCGCTGCCGATTTTCGAAGGTGGTCGCCTCAAGGGCACCTTGGCACTGCGCCAGGCGCAGCAGCAGGAAGCGGCCCTGAACTACCGCAAGGTGGTGCTGGGGGCCTGGCATGAAATCGATGATGTGCTGCGCCTTTACAACGCCAGCCAGCTGCGTCGCGATCGCCTCGCCGAAGCCGTGCGCCAGAACCGCATCGCCCTGGAAACGGCCCAGCGTCAATACGTGGAAGGCGCGGTGGATTTTCTCAATGTACTGACCGTGCAGTCGGCCTTGCTGGCCAGCGAAGAGCAGTGGATCGACAGCGCTGCCGCAGTATCCCAGGCGCTCTTGGGGCTGTACAAAGCGCTCGGCGGAGGGTGGCAGGCGTTCGACAAGGTCTGAGTGCGCGGCGCCGTCAGCGCCCTACAGCGTTCGTGACAAGCCAAACCGTTTGCGCAGCACCTTGTCCAGTAAACGCTGCGGCACCAGGCAGGCCATCAGTGGCAAGGCAGTGCTGCCGTTGCCCAGCCGCACCCGTGCTGGCACTGGCGAACGCTGGGTCGCTTTCAGCACGCCCTGGGCAAAGACCGCTGCCGGTGTTGGCCGGTCGAGCGAGGCGCGGGCCCGGGCTTGAATGTGTTCACGCAATGGCCACCACGGCGATTCCGGCGCCAGCACCTGCTGCGCCTGCTGCTGGGCGTGACTGGCGAACTGCGAGGCAATCGCTCCAGGCTGCACCTCCATCACGCGTATGCCCAACGGCGCAAGCTCCAGGCGCAAGGCGTCGCTCAAGGCCTTCACGGCGGCCTTGGAGGCGCAGTAGGCGCCGGCGAACGGCGTGACCAGCACCCCGGAGACACTGCCGATGTTCACCACCAGGCCTTTGGCGCGACGCAACTGGGGGAACAGTGCGCGTGTCACGCCGACCAGCGCGAACACGTTTGTCTGGAACTGGCGCTGCAGGGCGTCGACCCCGCCATCGAGCAGCGGCCCCATGGCGCCGTAGCCGGCGTTGTTGATCAGGATGTCCAGTGCATCGAGCTCCTGCGCGAGCAGGGCCAGGGCGTGTGGGTCGTTGACATCCAGTTGTCGGGCAACGAAGCCCGCAGCGGCCAGGCGCGCCACATCTTCAGCCTGGCGGGCAGTGGCCCAGACCTGATGACCGGCATCGCGAAACGCATCGGCCAGGGCGCGGCCAATGCCGCTGGAGCAACCGGTGATCAGAACAGTCGACATGCAGAACGCCTTTAGGTCTGGGTAGAGGGGCAGTGGGTGTGCGCCGAGTCGCCGATGCGTCGCCAGCAGTGGGGCATCGACAAGGATTCAGTTGGCAAAGCTGCCTTGCAGGTGCTCGGCCCTGAACGCCAACGTCTGTGCACGGTAGCCCGAGCGTAGCGCAGGCAACGGCAGGCAATCGGACCACTGCGCGCCGGGTTGCAATTCCCCAGGCCCACGGTAGCGCGGTGCATTGTAGGTGTTTTCTGCCAGGTTGACGGTGTCGCCAGGCGCATAGGCCGCCACACGCCAGCGCAGTTCGGTGAGCGGAACCTTGTTGTCGTTCTTCAGGGTGACCTGCAAGGGGCGGTCGGCGGGGCATTGGGTGGGGGCATAGGCAAGGCGCATGTCCAGGCGGGCCAGTTGCGAGGTTTCGCGAGTGTCCTGCCAGATGACGAACAAGGCCACCAGGCCCAGACCACCCACCGCAGCCAGCGAAATCGGCAAGGCCTTGGCGGGGTAGCGCAGCAACAGCACCAGCCAGGTGAGGATAAGGAGAGCGCCGATGATCATGAGGCTTGCAGACCTTGGTTGCGCGAGGGTTGAAGCATCGTAGCGTGAAATGGGGGAAGGCTCAAAAGGGGAAGGCTTGGCCGGCTGTGGATCGAGCAAGGCGAGGTGGGGCTCAAGTGCCGGAGCGCGAATCAGCCCCGGGGCTTGAGCCCCCCATCACCGCGCAATCACTGCGAAGCAGCCTTGACCGCGCCACCACACTGCGCCGACTCGGACGTACGCCCGTACACATCCTCGAACCGCTCGATGTCATCCTCGCCAAGGTAGCTGCCCGACTGCACCTCGATGATCTCAAGGGGGATCTTGCCGGGGTTGCGCAGGCGATGCACCGACGCGATCGGAATGTAGGTCGACTGGTTTTCGGTGAGCAGGAATACATTCTGATCGCACGTCACTTCAGCCGTACCCGACACGACGATCCAGTGCTCGGCGCGGTGATGGTGCATCTGCAACGACAGGCTGGCCCCCGGCTTGACCGTGATGTGCTTGACCTGGAAACGCCCGCCCATGTCCACCGAATCGTACGAGCCCCACGGACGGTAGACTTCCGGATGGCTCTGGGTTTCGCTGCGACCCTGGGCGTCCAGGGTCTTGACCATCTGCTTGACGCCCTGGACCTTGTCCTTGTGGGCAATCATCATGGCGTCCTTGGTTTCGACCACCACGATGTTGTCCAGCCCGATCACCGACACCAGCTTGCCGTTGCCGTGAATCATGCAGTTGTGGCTGTCCTGCACCACCACGTCACCCTTGGTGACATTGCCGTGGTCATCCTTGTCGTGCACATCCCACAGTGACGACCAGCAACCCACATCGCTCCAGCCGGCCGACATGGGCACCACGCAGGCTCGCTGGGTCTTCTCCATCACGGCATAGTCGATGGAGTTGTCCGGGCAGCAGGCGAAGCTCGCTTCATCGATGATCAGCGTGGTGCCATCCACCTGGCTGCGCTCCAGCGCCAGCAAACAGGTGTCGTAAATGTCGGGGTCGTGCTTTTTCAGCTCTTCGAGAAAGCGGCTGGCACGGAACAGGAACATGCCGCTGTTCCAGAAATACCCCCCGGCCTGAACGAACTCGATCGCCCGCTGCTCGTCAGGCTTTTCGACGAACTGCGCCACTCGCGCCACGCCTTCGGGCAGCAAGGCATCCTGGCTCGAGCGAATGTAGCCGTAGCCGGTTTCAGGCTTGGTCGCCGGCACCCCAAACAGCACCATCTCGCCGCGCTCGGCGGCCACGGTGGCCAGCGCCAACGCCCGCTGCAGCGCCTTCTGGTCATCGATGACATGGTCAGCAGGCAGCACCAGCATCAACGCGTCACGCCCTTCGTTGACCAGTTTCATGGCGCTCATGGCCACTGCCGGCGCGGTGTTGCGCCCGAACGGTTCGAGCAGGATGCCCTGGGTTTGCAGGTCGAGCGCGGCCAGTTGCTCCTGCACGATGAAGGTGTGCTCCTTGTTACAGACCACAATGGGTGCGTCCATGCCTTCGAACACCAGACGTTCGAGTGTCTGCTGGAACAGCGTGTGCTCGCCGGTCAGGGCCAGGAACTGCTTGGGGAACTGCTTGCGCGACAAAGGCCACAAACGCGAACCGCTACCGCCAGAAAGAATTACCGGGATCATCGTGTTTCTCCAATCGTCATTGAGGGCAGGGCAATCAGTTGCTGCTCACAGGGCGGGTGACCCATACCGGGGACAGCGTGCTGCCGGAGCCGGTGACATACAGCACGGCCGCTTCGCCGCGCTCCAGGGCCACGGGTTTCACGTCACCGACTTTCCGGTCGCCCTGGAACAGCGCCAGGTCCACCTTCACAGGGTTGATTTCACGCTCGCCGCGGCCATTGGCGGCGACCGGCTTGACCACTTCGGTCTTGCCATCGGCGGTTTTCAGCGCCAGCGTCTGGTTGCTCAGGTTCTGTACCCGTACCAGCGCTTTCTGCTTGTTCTTGAACGGCGGCTCTTCGATCAGTAGAGGCGTACCGGCAGGGCTGTTGACCAGGGTGTAGTACTGGTCCGAGGCCAGCTTGACCGGTACGCGCTGGCTGCCGACCTGAGCGGTGTAGTCACCGCCTGGCAGGAAACTGAAGTCACTGCTGGCCTGGGGGCCGACCGGCTTGATCTGCGTGTTGCCGACGGAGGCGCCAGCCGGTGCGCTGCTTGCGTTGTACAAGCGCACGAAGGTCGAGCCCTTCGGCGCGCTCGGGCCGTAAAGCGCCGCGTCGGCGCCGGCATAAGCCTGTACTGATACCAGGGACAGGCCGGCTGCGAGGGTCAGGGCTTTGGCGATGGAAGATGGAGTCGTCATGGGCATTGCCTCTTTCGGTCAGTGGGTGGTTCGGGTGGCCGTCAAGGCCAGGTTTTTTTCGGCGTCGCGCGAGTGCTTGAGCTGAGCGACCCAGTGCGGATCGATGCCGTCGAGTTCAGGTTTCATGGGCAGGTAGCGCTCCGGGAATTCCCACACCACCACTTGTGGCGCGGCATGTTGGAAGGCATCGCTTTGCAGGTACTTGAGCATGGGTAGGAAGGGCCCGTGGCCGTCCTCGGCATAGTTGGCCACGTCGCTGTGCAGCGCCTGCTGCAGGGCGCCCACGAAGTTCCAGCGGGGGTTTGCGCTGTAGCTGGTGCCCACCAGCGCCACGGGGATCTGCTGGTCGGCGAACAACGCATCCCCTGCGTCGGCTTGAGCTGCAACAGGGCGGGTGGTGCGTTGCTGGAGGGTGTCCGGCGGCGGCAGCAGGTGGGAGAACAAAGGATCCAACGGCAGGAAGTTGGTCAGGTCGCCCTTGTACGGCGCACTGCCCTGGGCCTGGGTGACGAAGGCTTGTGGGCTCGCTTCGAGCAGACGCTGGCGGCTGACGGCCGCAGCCAGCGCTTGTGCTGCCACTTCGGCACCCAGGGGCGTCCAATGGGTATCGGTGCGCAGAAACACCTGGCCGCGGGCCTTGGCCTGTTCCAGCGGGGCCATCAGGTCAGGGGCGAACACATTGGCCTGGCGTGCCTTGGCATGAAACTGGTTGTACAGCTCCCCATGCAGGCTCGCCGGTCGTGTCTGGCCAAGGTGTTCGTCGTACACCCGCGCCTTGGCCGGCACGATCGCCAGCACCAGCTGGCTGCCGTGCCGTTGCAGGGTGTCGCGCACGCCGCGGATCAGCGCCAGGTTCTCCTGCACCAATGCCTCGGCACCGGCGGTGGGCTTGAACTCTTCGTCACTGAACAGCCACTGGTCGCGCCCCAGCACCACGCCTGGCCGCCCTTCGTGGAACAGCTTGAAATCCAGGGCGGCCCACACGTTGGTGCCCAGGCGCTTGATCGGAAACGCGGCGTCGTAGTGTTGTTCGGTGGCCTTGGCCAGCTTGCCGTCGAGCAGGCTCATCTGTTCGGTGCGTTCAAAGCCGTGCAGGCTTGAGGTCGACCACAGGCCCATGCCCGTCAACAGGCCGAGGAAAGACAAGCAGTAGGTCATGCGAAGTGTCCGGGTCATCACATCGGCCTCAGAACTGGAAATAGAGAAACGGCGAATAGCTCTGCGCCGACAGCTTCAGGATCGACGCGACAAACAGCAGCAGCACCAGGGTTCGGGTCATCACGCGCGTCCAGCCAAGGCCGAGCGAGCCATCACGGTTGATCTGCACTGGCGTGGCGGTGGGTGATGCGGTGGGCGTGGTTCGGGCGTTACGGTAAACATCGCGCAGGCCGAAGAAGGCCAAGGCCAGGTAGGCGATCACCAGAGTCGCCACTTGCAGGCCGGTCAGCTGAGCGCGGTTGAGTTCGGAAAGCTGCCAGTGGCCGAAGCTGAACATGGCGCCGTACATGCGCGCTGCGACGTGCAGGTTCTCGGCCCGGAACACCACCCAGCCCACCACCACCAGCAGAAAGGTGAAGGCCCACTTGACCGGGTTGAAGCGCTGCGGGTGGGTGTCGATGCCCAATGCCCGTTCGATCGCCAGCCACACGCCATGCCAGGCGCCCCAGAAGATGTAGGTGACGTTGGCGCCATGCCAAAGCCCGCCCAGCAGCATGGTCAGGAACAGGTTGCGGTAGGTGTTGAGCGTGCCTTTGCGGTTACCGCCCAGGGTGATGTACAGGTAGTCGCGCAGCCAGGTGGACAGGCTGATGTGCCAGCGCCGCCAGAACTCGGTGATGGACTGGCTGATGTAGGGCTGGCGGAAGTTTTCCATGAAGCGAAAGCCCATCATCAGGCCCAGGCCGATGGCCATGTCGCTGTAGCCGCTGAAGTCGAAATACAACTGCGCGGTATAGGCCAGCGCGCCCAGCCAGGCATCGCCGGTGGTGGGCTGCTGCAAGGCGAAGCAATGGTCTGCCACCACCGCCAGGGTATCGGCGATGAACACCTTCTTGACGAACCCTTGCATGAAGCGCGTGCAGCCTTCGGAAAATTTGTCCAGCGTATGCGTGCGGTGGTTGAACTGCTCGACCAGGTCCTTGAAGCGCAACACCGGCCCGGCGATCAGGTGCGGGAAGATCGCCACGAAGGCGGCGAAGTCGATCAGGTTGTCGGTGGCCGGGGTATCCCCGCGGTACACGTCGATGAGGTAGCTGATGGACTCGAAGATGTAGAACGAAATGCCGATTGGCAGCAGCACATGGGTGAGGATGAACGGCTCAAGGCCGAACGAGGTGATGATCGCATTGAGGCTTTCGACGCCGAAGTTGGCGTACTTGAAATAGCCCAGAATGGCCAGGTCCACGCCAACGCCCAGCAGCAGCCAGCGTTGCGCGGGCTTGCTGCGTACACCGGCGGCACCGACGTTCAGCCCGATCCAGTAGTTCCACAGGGTGACGCCGGCGAACAAGGCGAGGAAGTCCACGCGCCACCAGGCATAGAAGAGGTAGCTGGCGATCAGCAACAACGCGTTGCGATAGCGCTGCCCGCTCAGGTAGTACAAACCGAGGAAGATCGGCAGGAACAGGAACAGGAACACGTTGGACGAAAAGACCATCCCGGTTCTCCTAAAGACTCACAGCATCCAGGGCAAAGCGCCCCCCAAACCCCCCACAGATAATCGGGAGGCCACCTAGCTTTGTGCAGGCGGTGTGTCGTCACGACACGCCGCCCCTTGCACGGTCTTGCGTTAGTGCTTGCGCATTGCGCCTGGGTCATACACGCGCGTCATGTCGCCCCCCATGCGGAAGCTGTTGAACGGCTGCATGCCCTGCTTGCGCGCCAGGGTGTCGCCCACGCAGTGGTACAGGGCGCACCAGGGCTCCAGCCAGGCGTACTTGGTGTCGACCTTCAGGTCCTTCATGTCCTGTTTCTCGCCTGCGCGCTCGGCGAAATGACGCGGGTCGCGGGCGCCGGCCAGTACCCCTTCGCCCAGGCGCTGCAAGGCAAAATTGTTCTCGGCGCGCAGGTCCACGCCGTTGGCCTGGGCAAAGCTTGCGATCAATGCCAAGGGCGGCAGGGCATAGTTGTGATAGGCCAGCGCACGTTGCTTGCGTTTGATCTCGTTGGGCAGAAAGCCCTGGTCGTCGACTTGATTGACGCCGACCTTGTATTGCTTCACTGCCCAGTCGAACAGGTCACGGCGGTCGGTGGCCACGGCCGTGGCCATGACCGACCAGGCCGCCCAGTAGCTGTGATTGTTGATCTTCTGCAGCGGCAGGTCGCTCCAGTCGCTAACCGTCTGCTGGGCCAGGCGAGCGAACCATTTCTCGATCAGCTCGGCTTCGGCCTGATGCGCCGCCAGTGGCCTGGCGTTGGAGAACTTCAGGCGCAGCCATGACCCGCTCAGGCTGCCCAAAGCCCATTTGCGCATCGATTTGCCGGTGTGGTTGTAGTTCGTGGACATCAGTGCGTCGGCCCGTGCCCAGGTGCCCAGCCACGCCAGTGCGCAGTCCAGCTGCGCCGGTCGACCGTCGCGCATGTACTGGGTGACCAGTTTGCTTACCCCCTTTTCCAAGGCAGTGATGTCCTGGGTGGAGGTCCGAAAGGCGTGCTCGGAAGCCACATTGAGCGTGGCCCGCGCCTTGTCCGAGCCTTCGTACTTGCTGCGAAACTGCAGGGCACCGGTATACGGGGTGGGCGGGGCTTCGCAGCGAAAATCGCCGGTACCCGTCTTGAGTTTCTCGATGCCTTCGTAGTAACCCTGAGGTGGCACCAGCGAGGCCTGCGCGGCGCTTGCGAACAGAGCGAGGGCGAGCAGGGCCGGGCGCAGAATCAGTTTGTAATGGGTCATGTTCGCCTCACTGGCCGGCCTGCGCGGTCTGCGCAGGTCCGGCGAAGTCGTTACGTTTGCACAGCTTGGCTTCGAGCTTCTGGGTGCCTTTTTCCGGCCCCTGCACCTCGAAGGCCAGCAGCTTCTGATCGGCCCAGTCCTGGTCCTCGCGCATCTGGAACACGAACCGGCCATCGGTATCGGAGGTTTCGGGTTTTTCCAGCTTGATGTCCTCGTGCCGGCCGTTGAGATACCAGAGGGTTGCCTGCAGCACCTTCACTGAGGGGTCGTCGAACTTCACGTCCATTTGCAGGTGGCGGTTGACCAGCGGCTTGATCACCCCACCCTTGCCATTGACCATCAGGGTGTTCTTGCCCGGCTTGAGCGTGGTCTTGGCGCTCATCAGCGCCGGGCGGTCGTCGCAGCCGTCGTCGAGCAGGCCGAGGATCTGTCGCCAGATGGTTTCCTGCTCCAGGCTGTAGAGGGGCGAAAATTCCCAGACCAGGATCTTGGGTGGATGCTTGCGGAACTCCTCGCTGCCCAGGTACTGAATCATCGAGCCCTCCAGACCGCCGCCGGGGAAGGCGACGTTGAGCACATCGGCGCCGATGTACTGCTCCAGAAACCCGGCGAAGTTGTAGTTCTTGCCGCTGTGGCTCGTGCCCACCAATGTGATCTGGGCATTGCCCTGGTCGCCGAACAGGTCGTCGTCATCGCCGCTGGCCCCTTTGGGTTCGGTGCTGAACTGGTCCATGTACTGCACCGCGTAGCTAGTGCCGCACAGCTGCCCGGCAACGTTGTGCAAGGTTCCGGTCTTGCCCATGCGCCCGGACTTGACGGTTTCGAATGCCTTGCGCGGGATGCCCTGGAATGCAGGCATCGTGTGCACGGTGTCGGCCACGATACGGGCAGCGCGCTCGGCGCCGTAGGGCGTCCAGTGCTGGTCGCCACGGAAGTAGAAATCCTTGCCCTGGTCGGCGGCAGGCAACTGCTCGTTGGTCAGCGGCGACAGGTCAGGCACGTTGTAGCCCATGGCGGCGAAGCGCTTGAGCATGGCCTGGTAGTTGCCCAGTGCTTTCTGGTAGTCGAACGCGGCTTTTTCTGCCGGCTCAAGCATGTTTCGGTTCACCAAGCCCCGGGTCGGCTGATAAACCACTACCAGTTCCACACCGCGTTTCTTGAAGGCGTCGTGCACCTGCTGCAGGCGTTTGTACCCGGCAGGGGAGGTGTCGAATTCGGTGCGCAGGTCTTCACGGGTTCGGAACAACCAGTCGCCCTGGCCCTGCACCAGGGTGGTGAAGTTCTGCTGGTAGCGGGTGGTGTAGCGGCTGGCATCGTTTGCCTGCGGGCACAACTGGCAGCACGGCACCGCCGTGAAGGTAGGGGCCTGCACGGTGTCGGCGCTTGAGCCCTGACTGATGGCCAGGAGGGCGCAGGTGACGCCCAGCACGGTAATCGCTTGTGGAGTCATGGTCCGGGCTTCCTTATTGGATCAATTCGGTCTGGCGCTCGACCGGGTCGATCAGCACGGCTTTGCGCTGGCGTACCAGCAGGTCGAGGATTTCATCCTGGCGCTGGCCCAGCACACCGTTGAAGGTGATTCCGCTGGCTTTGCGCGGCGCCAGCATGGCCACGTCGTACAGCTCGACCGACAACGGCGAGTCGATCGACAGCGGGCCAGAGCCGTTGGCCGCCAGTTGCCCACCCACCAGGATCAACGACACCTTGGTGTCGAACGGGTCGAGGGCAATGTCGCGGTCGGTGTCGGACAGGTCCTTGATGTGGCCGTAAACGCCCACCAGACCGTTGGCCATGGCGATATTGTCGTACAGCCGGATATTCACGCTGTTGCGCACGCGAATGCCATGGCGTCGGTTGTTGACCAGCGTGTTGCCCCACAGCAAGTTATCGCCGCTTTCGTACAGGGTGATGCCGTCGGTGTGGTTGCGGTAGATCTGGTTGTAGGCCACCAGGTTGTTGACGCTGTTGCGATCGATCACGACGCCTGACAGCTTGTTGTCGAAGCTCTTGTTGTTGAAGATCCAGCTGTCGTTCACCTCCCGCGAAACGATGATGCCGTGCTTCTTGCGCGTGCCATGCACGCTGTTGCCGGCGATGATCAGCCCGTGGGAGCGGTCGTGCGGGTCGATGCCGTAGACGATGTTGTCGCGGTAGGTGTTGTCCTTGACCACGAAGTCGCGCGTCTCATAGCAGTAGAAGCCGTACCACAGGTCGCTGAACTGCGAACCGATGATCCAGCCGGTCGGCTCCGCCCGGCCCATGCGCTTGGCCAGGTTGGGGGTGTACTGGGAAATGCTCACGCCATAGGACTTGGACTTCGCATAGCCCAGGCTGGCCAGGGTGCTGTTGACGATGTAGGTCTCGGTGCCGCCCCAGGACAGCAGAAACGGGCGAAACGCCTGGGGCGAGCGGAACGTGGCCGGGCCTTTGGCCTGCTCGCGCCACCCGGTCACCTGGGTGTCGGTGATGAACAGCTTGCCGTCGTTGACCAGAAATGCCCCGCCTTCCTCGGACAGGCGCAGTTGCTTGACCTTGCCGTCGATCTCCAACGTCCCGGTGCGCCCGACCACGATGGGCAGACGCGCCAGGTACACACCGGGCTGCACCTCGGACAGGTACTGGCGCGGCACCTGGCGGCTCAACTGCGCCAGGTCCACGTGGCCATCGTCGATGAAAATGGCCTGTGGAATGCCGTGTTGGCGCCGCACCCATTCGGCGGCCTTGTTGTCGCCACCGACGAATGCCTTGAGGCTGTCTTCCTGGAACATACGGCGCAGGCTGACCTTGCCCGGCTGGCTGCGGTCGATCTTTTGCTGCACGGCCTGTGCGGTGTAGCCACTGAGGTCAGGGAGCTTGGGCGGGTCCAGCTGCAGCGGCGCTATCGGTGCGCTAGAGACGGTATAGCTGCGCGCCTGTTGCAGTTCCTTGGTCAGCAGGCCGGGTTGCGCCGCCCAGGTCGAACCACTGGCAAGCAGCAGGGCGCAGGCCAGCAGGCTGTGGCGAAGATGGGGATGAACGTTCATGGCAATTTCCTCGTGGCCTCAGAAACGCCAGATCACGTCGACGAAGGCGCGGTGCATGTAGCTGTCTGCCTCTTTGCCGTAGGCATCGCCCGGCTTGAATACCCCAGCACGCAGGCGAACCAGAGCCGAAGGCTCGTCGATCGCCTGGCTCATCGAGGCGGGGAGCAGGCCTTGCTTGAAGTACTTGGTCACGACCACGTCCATTTCCTGGCCAAGGTCTTTCTCACCCTCGACCAAGGGCCGGTTGATGCCGTTGTCGTTGACTACGGCGTTGATGCCGCTGGAGCCTATGTTCTGCGCACCGTCCACTCGCCAGAACCTGTGGTAGAGGAAGCTTGCGTCGTAGTCGTCGCGCAGCTGCCAGGAGGCGAACAAGGTGGCGGCCTGCAGGTTGCCCAACTCGCCACGAAAGGCCTCGCCAAAGCGATGCACACGCGATCGGGTGCCGGTGAAGTTGGAGCGGTTGCTTTCAAGGCCGGTCTGCTCGAAGTTGTTGCCGCCCTCGTCACCGCCGCCGCTGCCGCGGGCGTAGGCGGCGCCCACCTGCCACTGCGGGTTCAGGCGCAGGCGTACGCCCAGGTCGGTGGCCCAGGCATTGACGTCGCCGCGTTGGGTACCGGTGGCCACTTGCTGGTCGCCCACCTGGCGGCTGCTGAGGGTGTCACGGTTGCCGGTCAGCCAGGTCAGGCTGCCCCAGTAGTTGACGTCATGCTCATTGCGCCAGTTGTAGGCATCGCTGTTGGCCTCCAGGCCCAGCCATGTCAGGTCGCCGGTGCGGGTCTTGTCCAGGGCGTCGACGGTTTGGCCGGGGTTTTTCAGGCTACCGCTGTCGTGGGTGTGATGAGCCCGCAGGCCCACCCAATGGCCAGGCGTCCACTGGGCAGCGACATTGCCGTAGAGGTGAGTACGATCCTCGTCCTGCGGGGCCAGGTCGGTCAGGTCGGTTCGGTATTCGCTGAAACGCCGGGCTACACCCAGGTCGGCCTTGAGCAGGGTGGTGTCGAAGGTCCAGTTGAGGGCTTCGATGTTGGTGTCGCGCCACATGCCATCGTCGCTGCGCAACCGTTGCCGGCCCAGTCGCAGTTGCTCGCCGGGGTAGGCGGTCAGGCCGCTGTAGCCCACCCAGAACTCGCGCATGGCCAGGTAGCTCTTGTCCGGTTGACGACTGTCTGCGCCCGTGTCGGTGGTGGTGCCATCGTCGTTCTGGCGCAGGGTATCGGTTTCGATGGTATCGGTGGCAGTGACCGCCTGGCCCATGGCATAAGCGCTCCAGTTGCCGCGCTCGCCGTAGACCCACGGGCGCAGGTCCAGGCCCAGGCCATTGACGTCACCGCCTGGGCGGGTGCCCAGGTCGCGGTCGTCTTCGGACTGGCCAGTGACTTTCACTTCCAGGCCAAAATTGCGTTCGGCCGTGACCTGGGCCAGGCTCGGGCAGGACCACAGCAAGGCAAAGCCAAGGCCGATCCCGGCTTTGACGAAAGGGTTGAGCATCATGGCGCGTCCTCACCGTCTACGTCGTTTTCATCGTCTTGCAGCACATCCAGGGCCAGGGCATTGCTGGCGCCGGGCGTCATGGCCATGCGAGCTTGGGTTTCCCGCGCCAGCGTCTGCTGGGCCTGGCGGCGCGCCTCGGGCGCCAGCTGCTGCTCGATCTGCTGCAACAGCTCGGCCGACTGGGGCGTCGGGTTGGCCTGGGCGAGTTGCGCGAAGACCCATGCATCGGCAGGTTGCGGGCGGATGCCATGCCCCTCGCTGAACAGCTGCGCCAGGGCATAGTCGGCACTGACCTGGCCACCGCGTGCGGCCCCCAGCAGGTTGTCCAGCGCTTTCTGCGGCTCGACGTTGCCCAGGTAGCCACGGCGATAGAGTTGGCCCAGGTAGTAGCGGGCACTGGTCTCGCCGGCCGTGGCGGCGGCCAGCAGGTGACGCTCGGCGCTCTCGGCATCGGCCGGCAGCTGCTTGCCCTCGTAGTACAGGCGGCCGAGCAGCAGGTCCGCGCGAGGCTGCTGCGCATCACGGCCTTTTTTCAGGTAAGCCAGCAAATGGTCGGTGTCCCCCAGTTCAGGGAAGTCGTACAGCAGCTGCGCCAGGCTGACCCAGGATGCCGGGTACGCCGGTGCCACGCGTTCGAGCAACGCCTTGGCAGCTTGCCCGTCGGTCTGGCCCAGGCTGCGGTCGGCCAGCACGCGAGCGACGCTGTCCACCCGGCTGGCAGGCACTGCCCCGCGGGCGTAAGCCGATTCGAGCTGGTGCATCAGGGCGGTCAGCTGTTCGGCCTGACCACGCTTGCGGTACACGGTGGCCAGCTCCACGTAGCACAGGTCGGCAGTCGCCAACCCCGCCTGGCACAGGCTCTGCACTTCGTCCAGGTGCTGGTCGTAGGTGCCCTGCGTACGGTAGAGCAGCACCTGGGCGATACCCGCTTCCGGGTAGCCCTCGGTACGCCACCGATCGATCTGCTGCTGCGCGTTGATGGTAGGGAAGCTCTGCGGATAGGCCAGGTACAGCAGGGCCAGTGGCACCAGGGTATTGCCCTGGCCCTGGCGGGCGGCCAGCTTGAGCAGCGTTTGCGCTTCTTCGCGCTCGGCCTGGGTGCTGCCCGGCTTGGTCACCAGCAGGCGGCCAAGGCGCGCCTGGGCACGGGGCGAGGTGGCAGCGGCGGCGCGGTAGGTGGCTTCGGCTTGCTCGCGTTGGGCGCTGTCACCGGTGGCCACCTTGATGTCGGCCAGCCCGACCTGGGCATCGCTGTAGCCCAGGTCGGCCAGTGCCTGGTAGTTGCGTTCGGCCACAGCCAGGTCGCCGCGCTTGAGCGCTTCGTTGGCCAGGCGCTGGTCGGGCAGACCGGCGCAACCGGCCAGTGTCACGGTCAGGGCAAGTGCGCACGCAGTAAAGGGGCGCGGGTTGGACCCTGGCAAGGTTGGCATGCTCGTCATCACCTCGCCCTCATAGGTCACGGGCCGACGCACTGCCGATCAGCCAGTCCAGCGAAGGGCCGCGGTTGCTGGCAACCGACACCGGCCGGCCTGCCAGGGCCGCTGGCAGGGCGCTGTCCGGTTTGATCTGTACGCGGATGTCGGCGGCCAGCGCGTCGGGTTCCAGGCTGCTGCTGGCGACGATTTCCCCTGCGCGCACATGGTCTTCGCCTGCCACCTGGAAGTTGACCCGCGTCCCCGGCTTGACCTCGTCGAACTGGCGGTAGCTGAAGCGGGCCTGGACAGTGGGTGTGCTCGTGCGTGGCACCAGCTCGAAGATCGGTTGGCCCTTGGCGGCGTACTGGCCGTCTTCCACACGCTGGCGGGCGACGATGCAATCGCAAGGGCTGGTGAGGGTGCCGGACAGTTGCTTGCCGAACAGCTCCTGGATTTTGGCGGGGTCGAGCTGGGTGTCGTCCAGGCTGCCCTTGAGCACGTCCAGCATGCTGGTGCTGAAGCTGGCAAGCGGGGCGCCCTTGCTCGTTTGGGCGCCGCTTGGCACCAGGCTGCTGACGGTGCCGTCCCTGGGCATGGTGATGGTGGTGACAGGCACGGCGACGACTGCGGCCTGGGCATGGCTGACGAAGTACAGGCCATACAGCGATTTGGCAACGAAGCCGAACGCTGCCACGCCCGCCACGAACACGCCCAGCGTCACGCTGACCGCCTTGAACCGGGCCAGGGGGCCCTGCCCGCTGCCGGCGTCCTTTTGCTTGCGCGCCTTGGTGAAGTTGTCCCGTTGCAGCGTGCTGAGCACATCGCCCACGGTGATCAGCTCGCCGGACAAGTGGCTGGTGATCAGGTGGCGCAAGGTGGCGATATCGCGCGGCTCCAGGTTCTGGAACTGCACGCCGGCCCGACCGCTGCCTGGGACGTAGGAGCGCACCTGAAACGCCACGTCCATCGACAGCCCCAGGTTATCGACGCTGAACTGCAACCGGCCGTGCAGCACCTGGCCTACGGCCAGAGGATGCGGGCTATGGAAGTTCAGGCCGCCGGCCGACAGGTCATCCACCTTGGTTTCATGGGGCTGACCCTGGGCGTCGACAAAGCGCAGCCTGGCAGGCATGCGCACCCGTGCGTGCTGGCGCTGGGCTTCGGATTCATGCACGACGTTGACGTTCACGGCGGTATTCATGGCGGTTGTTCCTGTTAGTTCCGATCCGGGGTGGGGTCACACGACCATGAACAGCGCAGCGACAAACAGGCTGGCAGCCGAAAAGGTCATGGCCCGCGAGGACCAGGTGTTGAACCATTGTTGAAAGCTGGCGAGGTCACGCTTGAGGGTGGTGGGCTGGCGCGTCCACGACTGTTTGTCGAGGCGGAAGAACACGTAGATCTTCATCAGCGCGCCGACGATCTGGTTGTAATAGAGAATCACCGGGTAGGCCGGGCCAACGCTGTGGCCCGAGCACAGCAGCATGAAGGTGAGTACCAGGCGGGTGAAACCGATCCACAGCAGGTACACCAGCAGGTAGGCCATGCCGAATTTCAGGCTGGCGATGAGGGCCACTGTCAGGCCCAGCAGGCTGGTCCACATCGAGACCCGCTGATCGAACAGCACGATGCTGGTGAACAGCCCCAGGCGGCGCAGGCCAAGCCCAAGGGCGCGTGAATTCTGCCGAAGGTTGTTGCCGTACCAGCGGTACATCAGCTTGCGGCTGGCCTTGAAGAAGCTTTTTTCAGGCGGATGCTCGACCGTGTTGATGGCCGCATCGGGCACGTAAAACGTGTCGTAACCCAGGCGCATCAGGCTGAACCAGCTGGACTTGTCGTCACCGGTCAGGAACTTGAAGCGCCCCAGGCGCCAGTGCATCAACGCGTCGCTTTCCACGTCGGCGATGAACTCGGGGTTGGTCACCACGCTGGCGCGGAACATCGACATGCGGCCAGTCATGGTCAGCACGCGCTTGGACAGGGCCATGGAACACATGTTGATGTGGCGCTGGGCGAAGCGCAGCTTGTGCCACTCGCTCATGATGTAGCCGCCGCGCACTTCGCAGAACTCGTTGGTGGTCAGGCCGCCGACGTTGGGGAACAGCTTGAACCACGGCACGGTCTTGCGCACCACGCCCTCGTCCAGCACGGTGTCGCCGTCGATCACCGCCACCACGGCATCGTCATCGGGCAGCATGCGGGAAATGGCGCGAAAGCCGTAGGCAAGGCCATCGCGTTTGCCGGTACCTGCGATGCGCACGATGTCCAGGGTGACATGAGGGGGCGGGTTGTACCTGGCCCACAGGCTCTTGACCAGCAGTTCGTCCGACATCTCCACCAGCGAACAGACCACGGTGGTGGGGAAGCCGCAGTCGATCGCCTCGCGAATCACCGAGCTGTACACCTGGGCGGTGGTCAGCGCTTCGATGCGAAAGCTGGTGACCATCAGGTAGACATGGGACGGATCGGCTGCCTGGCCCATCTTCTGCACCTTGCGGCGCAGGTACGGATAGACGCCGTACAGAAAGACCATGCCACGGATGAAGTGGGTGGCGCCCATGGAGTAACGCCAGATGCCAACTGCGCCGACCAGGAAGATGAAGTGCCTGGACTGCGGGTCGAAGATGTCGGCTGGCAGGGCCAGGGCGATCAGCATGAGAAGGCTCATGTAGAACAACCAACCGGCGCACTGCAGCAGCGCTGTCTTAAGCCTTTGCATGTTCAGCATCCGTGAAGAATTCAGGGTAGGGGCGACGCGGGATGGGGCACCGCGTCGCCTGGCCAGGCGTTACCAGCAGATGCCTTCGGTGCGGCCATCGGGGCAGGTGGGCTTGGCCATGAAGCCCACCAGGTCGATCACTTGCTTGCCGGCCGGCGCGTGCTGGGCCAGGGCGCGGAACTGCTCGTCACGGTTGCCGAGCACGATGATGTCGGCGTTGTCGATCACCTTCTGGAAATCGGCATTGAGCAGCGAGGACACGTGCGGGATCTTCGATTCGATGTACTCTTTGTTCGCCCCGTGTACCCGGGCGTACTGCACGTTCTCGTCATAGATGTCCAACTGGTAGCCCTTGCCGATCAGGCGCTCGGCCAGCTCCACCAGTGGGCTTTCACGCAGGTCATCGGTGCCGGCCTTGAAGCTCAGGCCCAGCAGGGCCACCTTGCGCTTGTCGTGGCTGTCAATCAGGTCGAAGGCGTTCTGCACCTGGGACTCGTTGCTGCGCATCAGCGAATCGAGCAGGGGCGCTTTCACATCGAGGCTGGCGGCGCGGTAGGTCAGTGCACGGACATCCTTGGGCAGGCACGAGCCGCCAAAGGCGAAGCCGGGACGCAGGTAGTACTGGGACAGGTTCAGCGCCTTGTCCTGGCAGACCACTTCCATCACTTCGCGGCCATCGACGCCCACGGCCTTGGCGATGTTGCCGATCTCGTTGGCGAAGGTCACCTTGGTGGCATGCCACACGTTGCAGGTGTACTTGATCATCTCGGCCACTTCGACCGACTTGCGGATGACAGGTGCATCGAGTTCTTCGTAGAGCGCCTGGAGCACGTCGCCACTGGCGCTGTCGAGCTCACCGATGACGGTCATCGGCGGATGGTCGTAGTCCTTGATGGCCGTGCTCTCCCGCAGGAACTCAGGGTTGACTGCGACGCCGAAGTCGATGCCGGCACGTTTGCCGGAGCAGTCTTCGAGCAGCGGTATTACCACGTTCTTCACGGTGCCCGGCAACACGGTACTGCGTACCACGATGGTGTGGCGGCTGGCTTTTTCACGCAGCACGAAACCGATCTCGCGGCACACCGATTCGATGTACTCAAGGCCCAGGTCGCCATTCTTCTTGCTGGGGGTGCCCACGCAGATCATCGACACATCGCTGGCCCGGATGGCCTCGGCAAAGTCGGTGGTCCCCCGCAGGCGGCCATTGGCGATGCCCTGCTGCAACAGCGCCTCCAGGCCTGGTTCGACGATGGGCGACTTACCCTGGTTGATCAAGTCGATCTTGGTGGCCGAGACATCGACGCCAATTACGTCATGGCCACGTGCAGTCAGGCAACCTGCACAGACGGCACCTACATAACCCAAACCAAAGATGCTGATACGCATCGCTATCACCTCGTGTGTTATCACGCTGGCACTTGTACTTGCAGGTGCCGAGTGGGGTTGATTAACAACAAATTTAGGGCGCACGGGGGCGTGGCGATTATCGGCATCGCCCCAGGCAATCACATTCAACATTAAACGTATGCGTTTAAAGTGCTTAGTTGAGCAAGCCCATTTGAGCCACGCTTAGAAAGTACTTGGGTGCGGTCGGCACGTCTGTCCATGTTTATATACAGGTGCCGGGTCGCTGGGTGTGCTATTTAAAATAAGAACCATAGCGTTCAATTACCCGCGCTGGGCGTGGCCATTATTGACGTGCTGGGCGCGACATTTTATTGCCAGGGTTTGATATCGAGATGCTGGCAACTTTCCGGTATGGGAATTTATCTTTAGGCCATCTCTTACAACCTACGAACAGCAAAATCGTTACGGCACCTATGAGCAGTAGGGTTGAGAGAAGTTCCGGCCTGAGATTCATTCGTATGCGGGTTTTTTCAGTATTTCGCGAGGGTCATACAATTTCAAATTGATGGCACGAGGCGGTTTGACCTCGGTATATAAAGGGCGAAAATGTTTCGAGATGTTTATATGCCAGCATGAGCGTCGGGTGCGAAAAAAACTAAAAAAATCGGCCTGAGCGATGGTGGCAATCTGAGATTTTTTGGACCGGTGTTTATTTCTTGACGTCAATAAACAGTCCTTTACGGCTGGGTTTCACGATTTCTCGCCATATTTCGTAACGCTTGAAGGCCCTTCGCTTCCTAAGGTTTTTCAGCACCGGGCCGCCAACGTGGCTAGACGTCGTCATCGGCGGCTGTGAACGAAGGATCGTCGCAGTCCATGCGTGGCCGGCCCACGCAGGCGTCTGCTCCCTAACCACATGGAAGAGACGAGGCTTGAAACGATGAAGAACAGCATGCGAATCCTGTCTGCCACCGCCGTCATGCTGGCGGCGGCTCCAGCCCTTGCTGGGCCACCCGTTGAAGTGACGTTCAGAAATCTTGGAACCGAGTCGGTGAAACTCCAGCTGACCAATGCGAACGAGACCAGTACGTATCAGATTGCCAACCCTAAGCCGCACGATGAAGTGAAACCGGGTGAGAGCATCAGGTTCACCGTGCAGCGTCTGGTGAGCCCTGACACCAATGGTGCAATGCTCCGCTATTCGCAAGGGCGCAAGTCATGCGCCTTCGGCACGACGTTCGTCATGATGATGTCAGGAGGTATCAAGCAGCCTAAGTGGAACAAGACTGCCACGCCGGCCGGCGGTGCAACCTGCACCGCCGTTAACTCGGGGTTCAGTTCCAACTACGCCTGGAAAGCCGAATTCACCATGAAGTAACTCGGCTCCGTAGCCTGCTTTGCTGTTGGATTGGCGCTGATGGCAAACGCAGGCACTTTCACCGATTGAACTCACGGAATTTCAAATCGAGGTGCGGCGATGGAACATATTTCGAGAACGGCAAGTTTTTCCGCAGGGGCTGTACCTGTAACGCGGGCAAAGGAGGCAACGACCGGTACGAACGCGGGCAACGTAGCGCCCGTGTTTGAAATACATGAGTCAAGTTCTGATGTTTCAGCGTTGGGCCGTCAACTCGCGGCGGCGGCGCAGCGAGCGGCTGTCCGAGATAGCCAGCTGAGTCGGCAGGAGTTGGCGGAGCTTGGGTCGCGCATTCAAATGGGTCTAGGCGGTCAAGGCTACGTCTATACAAAGGCGCTGCATGATGCCTTCATCCCTGATACGCAAGATCAGGCGCTGTTAGCCAGGGCGCGGCAAGCAACTGATTTTATCAACGGGAAAGATGCCAACCCCTTCAAACACCTCACCACAGAGCAATTGGCGCTGATTGGTTACGATGAGGGCGAAGACTTCACCTACAACGAGCGGCTCGCTGCCAGTGCTGAATTGGGTCATCGTTATTCGCAGTGGACCCGCTACATCGTTGACAAAGCCAACGCGGAATACGACAGGACAGGCTTCAGGGACGATGCGCTGAGGGAAATGATCGATTACTACAAAAAACTTCCTCCTATCATGGAGGCGAGTTTTAGAAACTACGAATTTGATTTGACTGCGATGATAGGCAGAACCGAACCACCGCACGGCGATGAAGCCGATTCTCTGATAGACACCCTCCTGAAAACCGCCCGCAAGCTTGAAGACCGGGCAAAGAAGGATCACCCGCCGCTCGAAGGCCCTGACGAACCAGGCAAGCCCGCATGATGCCCGCCGTACAGCTGTGCAATGTCAGCCGGTTTCAGGGTGACGTGCCGGTGCTTCAAGGCATCGACCTGCTGATCCCCAGCGGGCAGACGTGCGCTGTCATCGGCCCGTCCGGTTCGGGCAAGAGCACGTTGCTGAACCTGATCGGGCTGCTAGACCGCCCGTGCGCAGGCCAGGTATGGATCGGCGGTACCGACATGACAGGCGCCAGCGCCGACCAGCGCGCCGTGATGCGTAACCGCCTGATCGGCTTCGTTTTCCAGAGTTTCAACCTGCTGCCGCGGTTGTGCGCCCTGGACAACGTGGCGTTGCCGCTATCGTATCGAGGGCTGCGCTTGCCCGTTGCCCGCCAGCACGCCGAGGTGCAATTGCGTGCCGTAGGCCTTGCCAGCCAGGCGGGGAAGCGGCCCGCCGAGATGTCCGGTGGTCAGCGCCAACGTGTGGCGATCGCGCGTGCGTTGGTGACCGAGCCGAGCCTGCTGGTGGCCGACGAGCCCACCGGGAGCCTTGACGCCCAGACCGGTGAGCAGGTGCTGCACCTGCTGCTGACCCTCAACCAGGAAAGAGGCACGACCTTGCTGGTGGTCACCCATGATGCCAAGGTGGCACACAGGCTGCCCTGACGACCTGTTGCGCTCAGCGCCCTATGCGTCGGGCTGATCCCGCAAGAACACCAGGTGTTCGGCCTTCGACTGCTCGGCGCTGTAGTAATACCCCTGCACCTCGAACTGCTTGAGCTGCGTCGGGTCACTGATGCGCTCTTCGATGACGAAGCGGCTCATCATGCCGCGCGCTTTCTTGGCATAGAAGCTGATGATCTTGTGCTGGCCGTTTTTCAGGTCCTTGAAGTCCACGTTGATCACCCGGGCCTTCAGGGCGCTGCGCTTGACCGCGCTGAAATATTCGTTGCTGGCCAGATTCAGCAGCACATCGTCGCCCTGTTCGGCCAGGGCCTCGTTGAGCCACTCGCTGATGCGCGTGCCCCAGAACGCGTACAGGTCCTTGCCACGGGCGTTGGCCAGTTTGGTGCCCATTTCCAGGCGATAGGGCTGCATCAGGTCCAGAGGGCGCAACAGGCCGTAGAGGCCGGAGAGCATGCGCAGGTGATCCTGGGCGTAGCTGAGGTCGTCTTCAGTCAAGGTCTGGGCGTCCAGGCCGGTGTAGACGTCACCTTTGAAAGCCAGCAGGGCCTGCTTGGCGTTCTCTGGCGTGAAGGCGGGTGTCCAACTGCCGAAACGCGCGGCGTTCAGGCCCGCCAGCTTGTCGGACAGGTGCATCAGTTCGCTGATCTGCGCCGGGCTCATTGCTCGCAGCTGCTCGATCAGTTCCTGGGAATGGTCGAGGTGGCGGGGCAGGGTGAAACGCTCGGTCACCGGCGGGGTGTCGTAGTCGAGGGTCTTGGCGGGGGAAATCACCGTCAGCATCGGATCGGCTCCTGGCATCGTTGAGCGGGGATTCTAAGGGTTGGAAGAGGCAAGTCCAAACTATGGCGACAATAGTCAACGCCCATGGCCGATACAGCGGCTATAGTGCCTGTTTTCCTTGAGCGGAGCCCTGACCGTGCGCCTCGTTACAGCCCTGCTGGCTGGCCTGTTGAGCCTGGCCGTTCAAGCCGCCCCTGCCACGCCGGCCAGCCTGGACCGTGGCCTGTGGCCGGAGCAGCTGGACAGCCCTGCGCTGTTCGATGTGGCATCACGGGCCGAAATACTCTCGTTCGCCCGGGTGCTGCACGAGAACGAGCTGCTCGACGAGAATACCTTGGCAGCTCGCCTGGGCCTGCGGCAGGTCAACGTGCAGAAGGTCAGGCAGGTGAGGGCGCGGCTGTGGCAGCGGCTTTGGCAAGGTTATCAACAGGCGCAACGCAGTTGCGAGCAGGATGCGTCCTTTTGCTATGCGGTGACGTCGATGGCCGAACTGCGCTTGCAAGCGGCGACCTTCGCCACGGATGTGGGTGAGTTCTACACGGGCTGGATCGAGCCCAGCCGGCAATTTCATGAGCAGTACCTGAACGAGCAACTGCGCAAGGCGGCGTTGTTGCCGCAGACCAGCAGCGAAGTACAGCGGCTGTCGGCGGCCGAACGCAACGGCGATGAGCTCAATGACCGGCTGTTTCTGCTCACCTTTGCCGGTGGGCCGGGTGCGGCGGCGGGCACCACAGACGAATTGGCCGCCTACCTGCGCAAGCAGAAGCTCGACGGGACGTTCTTCGTGCTCGGTAGCCGCTTGCAGCAACGTCGTGACGGCGAATCGCTGACGGCCCTGCGGCGCTTGTATGAAGGGCAGTGCGTAGGCATTCAGGGGTGGGAGTACCGGTCCCACGCGCAGTGGACGGATTGGCAGGCCTCGATCAGCCGCAGCCAGGCACGGGTGCGGGCAGACCTGCCCGAGCAGTACGTGCCGCTGTTTCGCCCGCCCTATGGTCAGCGGCGGGCCGACGGCCAGGCCTTCATGCAGCGCCAGCAGTTGCAGGTCTCGCTGTGGGATATCGATGCGCAGGACGACTCGGGCTTGAGTGCGCAGGCCTCAGCCCAGCGTGTGTTGACCTTGATGCTGCTATGGCGCAAAGGCGTGATCCAGTTTCATGACGCGTTGCCCAAGGCCAGGCCTGCGCTGCAGTGGCTGCTTGAACACACCGCGCAAAGCGGCATTGGTTGGCAGGATTGTCGCGAATACGGACAGGGCGCGCAGCAACCTGACTTCTGACTGTAGACCTGCTTGGCGCTGGCGCCAAGGCCTGTTCGTCAATCAGAAAAATAAAGTTGGCAATCGTATGAAAATGCTTTTTCCGGTCATGGCTTTTGCGGTATGAAGAAACCAGACAGCCGATTCCTGCAGCACAGGTGGCGTCACATGGGTCCACCTGGCCAGATCGCTTCCCGCCCGTAACAACGCGGATACGGGAAGAACGGCAGTCACTCCGCGGCGTAACAGACCACGCCGTGCCGCTTCGACATAAGGTGACCGAGTATGGATGACCAAGGACGCACCCCTTCCTCCAGCAAGCCAATCCTCTATGTGCTCGATACCAACGTCCTGATTCACGACCCCAACGCATTACTCAACTTCGAGGAGCACCACGTCGCCATTCCCATGACGGTGCTGGAGGAACTCGACAAGCTCAAGGCCGGTAAGCAAAGTATCGCTGCCGAATGCCGCCAGGCCATCCGCCTGATCGACCAGACGCTGGGTGATGCCTCGCCCAGCGTGGTGGAGCAGGGGGTACCCATCCAGCGTGGCAAAAGTGGGCCAAAAGGTTATCTGTCCATCCTGATGACCCCGCGCAACGAGCCGAACAAGCTGTTGCCCGAAACCCTCAACGACAACATCATCATCAATCAGCTGCTCGAAGTCAGGGCACGGCGTACCGACCTGGACGTGGTGCTGGTCACCAAGGACATCAACATGCGCCTGAAGGCGCGTGCCTGCGGCATTGCCGCCGAGGACTACAGCACCGACCAGTTGGTCGACGACGTGTCGCTGTTGTCCAAGGGCTACCACTCGGTCACCGGCTCGTTCTGGGACCGGGTCAGCAAGGTCGACACGCGTCAGGAGCGTGGCCGTACCTGGCACAGGGTGCAATTGGCCGAGCCGCTGCCAGCGGTGCACGTGAACGAGTTCATCATCGATGAGCAAGGGTTCGTCGGCTGGGTCAAGGGCACGCGCGAGGGCGAACTGCTACTGCTCGACCTGCACCAGGAGCCCTTGCTGCACCAGGAAGCCTGGGGCTTGAAGCCGCGTGACATTCATCAGAGCCTGGCGCTGTTGGCGCTGCTCGATCCGGATATCCACCTGGTCAACCTGACCGGGGCGGCGGGTTCGGGCAAGACCATCCTGGCGCTGGCGGCGGCCATCGAGCAGACCATGGTCAGCAAGCGTTACCGGCGCATCATCGCCACCCGTAGCGTGCAGGGGCTCGACCAGGAGATCGGTTTTCTACCGGGGACAGAGGCCGAGAAGATGGAGCCCTGGCTGGGCGCCATCACCGACAACCTCGAAGCCTTGCACATGGACGACGAAAGCACCCACGGCAGTGTCGAGTACATCCTCGAGCGGGTGCCGCTGCAGTTCAAGTCGCTCAACTACATCCGTGGTCGCAGCTTCCAGCAGAGCCTGATCCTCATCGACGAGTGCCAGAACCTCACGCCGCACCAGATGAAAACCATCATCACCCGTGCCGGCGCAGGGTCGAAGGTGGTGTGCCTGGGCAACCTGGCGCAGATCGATACACCGTACCTGTCCGCGACCAGTTCGGGCCTGACCTACCTGACCGAACGCTTCAAGGACTTCCCCCATGGCGTGCACATCACCCTGCAAGGGGTGCCTCGGTCGGTGCTGGCCGAGTTCGCCGAGTCCCACATGTAGCCCCGTGCGCCGGGCGGTTCGCCGCCCGGCGGCTTCTGGCCGCGATGCGTCGGCCTGGCCCCTGCTCAAACCTGACCCACCGGTTTACACTCTCTGCTCCCTTCACAGGAGCAGAGCAGTGCTGACACATCTTGATTCCCAAGGGCGGGCCAATATGGTCGACGTCACTGAAAAAGCCGTGACCGAGCGCGAGGCCACAGCCGAAGCGCGCGTGCGCATGTTGCCGCACACCCTGCAAATGATCGTGGACGGTGAGCATCCCAAGGGTGATGTCTTCGCTGTGGCGCGCATCGCCGGCATTCAGGCGGCGAAGAAGACCAGCGACCTGATTCCGTTGTGCCACCCGCTGATGCTGACCAGTGTCAAGGTCGAGCTCAGCGCCGAGGGCAGTGATGCGGTGCGCATCGTCGCCCGGTGCAAGCTGGCCGGGCAGACCGGCGTGGAGATGGAAGCGCTGACGGCAGCCAGCGTGGCTGCATTGACCCTCTACGACATGTGCAAGGCCGTGGACAAGGGCATGGTCATCGAGCAAGTGCGCTTGTTGGAGAAGCTGGGCGGAAAAAGCGGCCCGTACAAGGTGCAAGGCTGATGAAGATCAAGGTGATGTATTTCGCTCGCTACCGGGAGCGGCTGGGACGCGGTAGCGAGTCGCTCGAAGGGACGTTCAAGGATGTGGACGATGTGCGCCTGGCGTTGGTGGGTAGAGGCGAGCCTTATCAGGTGCTGGCCGAGCAAAACCTGATGTGCGCCCGCAACGAGGAATTGTGCAGGCTGGATGAGCCTGTGCAAGAGGGCGATGAAGTGGCGTTCTTTCCGCCTGTGACCGGAGGTTGAGCATGGCCGTTCGGGTACAGGAAGGCGCTTTCGACCCAGGCGTTGAGACCAACGCCTTGCACGCGGCCAACGTGGGTGTCGGGGCAGTGGTCAGCTTCATCGGCTACGTGCGGGACTTCAACGACGGCCAGGACGTGGCGGGTATGATGCTTGAGCATTATCCCGGCATGACCGAGAAGGCCCTGGCCAAGATCGTGGCCGAGGCGCAGCAGCGCTGGCCGTTGCTCAAGGTCGAGGTGCTGCACCGCGTGGGTTACTTGGCGCCCGGTGAGCCGATCGTGTTCGTCGGCGTGGCCAGTGCCCATCGGCAGGCCTCGTTCGAGGCTTGCAACTTCATCATGGATTACCTGAAGACCCGTGCACCGTTCTGGAAGAAGGAAACGACCGGGCAAGGGGAGCGATGGGTGGAAGGACGTCAGAGCGACCAGGACGCGGCGGGGCGGTGGGGGTAGAGGGAGCGATTGACCTTGAGCGTCGCAGAAACGCCCAGGGTTCAGTCATGCAGGCTCAACGCCCAGGGTCGCTGCGCGGCCCATTGCGGCCGATCCGGTGGTCAGGGCCCGGAGCATGGGCATCATCGACCTGACCGCCCGCAACCCGATCACGTGTGCTTGCGCGGCACTGGCTTGAGCAACTCATCAGGCGGCATTTCACACTTGATCTTGCGCCCCAGCAGCGTTTCGATCGCTGGTAACTGGTAGGAATCATCTTCGCCGGCAAAGCTGATCGACACGCCGCTCGTGCCTGCCCGGCCGGTACGGCCGATCCGGTGCACGTAATCGTCAGGGTCTTCCGGCAGGGTGAAATTGATGACGTGGCTGATGCCGTCGATATGAATCCCGCGCCCAGCCACATCGGTCGCCACCAGCACCGTGATACGCCCCTCACGGAAGTTCTCGAGGGTACGGATACGCTTGTGCTGGGGTACATCGCCGGACAACTGCGCGGCATTGACGCCATCGCGTACCAGTTTTTCCTCGATACGGCGCACTTCGTCCTTGCGATTGGCGAACACCATCACCCGTTCCCACTTGTTCTGGGTCACCAGGTTGTACAGCAGCTTGTATTTGTCGCTGCCAGCCACCGCGTAAACGTGCTGCTCGACCGTTTCGCTGGCCACGTTCTCGGGCTCGATCTCGACGATGGCGGGATCGGTCGTCCACTGCTTGGCCAGGTTCATCACGTCATCAGTGAAGGTGGCCGAGAACAGCAACGTCTGGCGCTCGCTCTTGGGCGGCGTCTGGCGAATGATCTGACGCACCTGCGGGATGAAGCCCATGTCCAGCATGCGGTCGGCTTCATCCAGCACCATCACCTCGACCATGTCCAGGTGCACCTCGCCACGCTGGTTGAAATCCAGCAGGCGGCCGGGGGTTGCCACCAGGATGTCGCAGTGACGTGCTTCCAGGGCCTTGAGCTGCTTGTCGAAGTCCATGCCGCCGACGAAGCTCATCACGTTCAGGCCGGTGTATTTGGTCAGGGCGACCGCGTCCTTGGCAATCTGCACTACCAGCTCCCGCGTGGGGGCGATGATCAGCGCGCGTGGCTCGCCCATGTAGCGTTCCTTGGGCGGGGGCGTCTGTTGCAGCTGGGAAATGATCGAGATCAGGAACGCGGCCGTCTTGCCGGTACCGGTCTGGGCCCTGCCGATCGCGTCCTGGCCCCGCAGCGTGAAGCCCAGCACCTGCGCCTGGATCGGCGTGCAGTAGGGGAACCCCAGATCGTGAATGGCGTGCATCAGCTCAGAGGAGAGCTTGAAGTCGTGGAAACGGGTCTTGCCCTCCTGGGGCTCGACCACAAAGTCCTCCGGTTTCCACAGGCTGGCCTGCGGCTTGGGCTTTGGCTTGCGCTCTCGACGCGGTTTGTCACTGGCCGGTTTGGTGGCGGCAGTGTGTTCGATTTGGGCGGCAGGCGGGTTGCGCGCAACGGCAGGGGCCGCTGGCAAATGGGCCTGGGGGGCCGCTGGCGCCGGGGTAGTGCTGGCAGCGGGCGCAGTGGCCTGGGGGGCAATGTCTCCCTTGCCGAATATTTTCTTGAGTGCCTTGAGCACGGTCATCTCGTCAATTGGTTAAGGAATGTACGCCGGGCAGTGTAATGCAAGATCCCCGCTCGGCGTAGTGCAATGGCCTTGAGCGAACCGTGCGCCCAGGTCACTGCAGTTGCGTGGCCAGCCATTGAAGGATGTCATTGAGTTCTTCGACGATCACTTCGTGCTCCATCGGGTACTCGTGCCATTGGGCAGCGACGCCCCAGGTGTTCAGGTACTCGAAGGCCGTGCGCCCCATCGACGGGATCACCACCGGGTCGTGCACACCATGCAGGCACAGGGCCGGGGTGCGTTGCTGGCAAGCACTCAACGTGTGCTCGTCAGCGAAGGTGGGGGCATAGGTGGAAAGGGCCAGCACGCCACCCAGCGCTTCCTGCCACTTTATATAGGCCGTGTGCAGCACGACGGCGCCCCCTTGGGAGAACCCGGCCAGGAAGATGCGCGACAGGCTGATGCCCTTGGCCTGCTCGGCCTTGATCAAGGCGATGACCTGCTCGGCCGAGGCCTCGAGCTCGGCCTCGTCTATGGCCCTGGCCGGCGTCATGGCCTTGATGTCGTACCAGCTGGGCATGGCATAGCCGCCATTGATGGTCACCGGCCGGGTCGGCGCCTGGGGCATGACGAACCGGGCAGTGAGCAGATGCTGCTGCATGAATTCGGCCACCGGTAGGAAGTCGTAACGGTCCGCGCCCAGGCCGTGCAACCAGATCACACAGGCATCTGCGGCTTTTTGGGGTTCGAGAATGAGTGGGTCGGTCATGGCTGCTCCGAAAACATGCGTGTGGAAGGGGTCGTGCTTGAAAAGAAGGCGCGCGCCCGACGAGCCGGAAAAAGAATGTCGCAACGATGCAACTTTCCCTACTTGACTCGTGCTTAAACGCTCAAGCCGCGCAATCTGGTACGCGGTTTGCACTTCCCTCTGTGATGCAAGGGACAGGCCGAGACGGTAACACCCTTTGCACGCGAAGGCTGTCACAGAACAGCCCATTGCGCCAAGTGACCCAATAACAAGCCAATACGGGTCGGATGCGCCTCAAAAGGGTGCGGTGCAATTCCGGCTCGATACAACAAGAGCGATTTGGAGGTTGTGAATGAAGATGTTGAAAACCACCCTGGCAGTCCTGACCGCTGCCGCTGCCCTGGGCGCCGTGAGTACGGCCCAGGCCGGTGCGACGCTCGATGCGGTAAAGAAGAAGGGTTTCGTCCAGTGTGGCGTGAGTGACGGTCTCCCTGGCTTCTCGGTTCCAGATGCACAAGGCAAGATCGTCGGGATCGACGCCGATGTCTGTCGCGCTGTAGCGGCAGCAGTGTTCGGGGACGCGACCAAGGTCAAGTTCAGCCAGCTCAACGCCAAGGAACGCTTCACCGCGCTGCAATCGGGCGAAGTCGACGTGCTGTCGCGCAACACCACCTGGACCAGCTCGCGCGATGCCGGCATGGGCCTGATGTTCACTGGGGTCACCTACTACGACGGCGTAGGTTTCCTGGTCAACAAGAAGCTTGGCGTATCCAGCGCCAAGGAGCTCGATGGCGCGACCATCTGCATCCAGGCCGGCACCACGACCGAACTGAACGTATCGGACTTCTTCCGCGCCAATGGCCTGAAATACACCCCCATCACCTTCGACACTTCGGATGAGAGCGCCAAGTCCCTGGAGTCTGGCCGTTGCGACGTGCTGACGTCGGACAAGTCCCAATTGTTCGCCCAGCGTTCCAAACTCGCCGCCCCGACCGACTACGTGGTACTGCCGGAAACCATTTCCAAGGAACCGCTGGGCCCGGTCGTGCGCAAGGGTGACGAGGAGTGGTTCAGCATCGTCAAGTGGACCCTGTTCGCCATGCTCAATGCCGAAGAAGCCGGCATCACCTCCAAGAACGTCGAGGCCGAGGCCAAGAGCACCAAGAACCCGGATGTGGCGCGTCTGCTGGGTGGCGACGGCGAGTACGGCAAGGACCTCAAACTGCCCAAGGACTGGGTAGTGCAGATCGTCAAGCAAGTGGGCAACTACGGCGAGGTGTTCGAGAAGAACCTTGGCCAGAGCACCGACCTGAAGATCGACCGTGGCATGAATGCCCTGTGGAACAACGGCGGCATCCAGTACGCACCACCTGTGCGTTGAATGGTTGCACCTGCGGCGGCATCCCGCCGCCGCAGGCGGTCCGCTACCCTTCTCTTCGGGGCATTTCATGCAAAATCGAATTGGCGCACGAAAGGGATTATCCCTGAGCGATCCACGTGTGCGCGCGTGGCTGTTCCAGCTATTGACCATCGTCTTCGTGGTCGGTCTGGGCTGGTACCTGTTTCACAACACGCAAACCAACCTGCAGCACCGAGGCATCACCTCGGGCTTCGACTTTCTTGACCGCAGTGCCGGCTTCGGCATCGCTCAGCACCTGATTCCCTATGTGGAGTCGGACAGCTATGCGCGGGTGTTCGTCATCGGGCTGCTCAACACCTTGCTGGTGACCCTCATCGGGGTGGTGCTGGCCACACTGCTGGGCTTCATCATCGGTGTCGCCAGGTTGTCGCCGAACTGGATGATCAACAAGCTGGCTACCGTGTACGTGGAAACCTTCCGCAACATCCCGCCGCTATTGCAGATCCTGTTCTGGTACTTCGCCGTGTTCCTGACCCTTCCGGGGCCGCGGGGCAGCATCAACATCGATGACGCGTTCTTCATCAGCAACCGCGGCCTGAACATGCCTGGGGCCTCCATGGCAGAAGGCTTCTGGCCATTCGTGGCTGCCCTGCTGGTAGCCTTGCTGGCAACCGTGTTGATGGCGCGTCGAGCCAACCGGCGCTTCGAAGAAACCGGCCAGCCGTATCACAAGTTCTGGGTGGGGCTGGCGCTGATGATCGCCATTCCGGGTGCCTGTGTGCTGTTGTTCGGCAGCCCCGTGCAGTGGGAGGTGCCGCAGCTCAAGGGCTTCAACTTTGTCGGCGGCTGGGTACTGATCCCTGAACTACTGGCGTTGACCCTGGCCTTGACGATCTACACCGCAGCATTCATTGCCGAAATCGTGCGCTCGGGTATCCGTTCGGTCAGCCATGGCCAGACCGAGGCTGCGCGTTCGCTGGGGCTGCGCGAGGGGCCAACCCTGCGCAAGGTGATCATCCCGCAGGCACTGCGCGTGATCATTCCACCGCTTACCAGCCAGTACCTGAACCTGGCGAAGAACTCGTCGCTGGCCGCAGGCATCGGCTATCCGGAAATGGTCTCGCTGTTCGCCGGCACCGTGCTCAACCAGACCGGCCAGGCCATCGAGGTGATCGCCATCACCATGAGCGTCTACCTGGCCATCAGCATCAGCATTTCGCTGTTGATGAACTGGTACAACAAGCGCATCGCGCTGATCGAACGGTGAGGATACGTCTGTGAATGCTCATGTTTTCAAACCTGACATGCCGCCTCCGGTGAAAACCGTCGGCGTGCTCGCCTGGATGCGCGCCAACCTGTTCTCCAACTGGCTCAACACCCTGCTTACCCTGTTCGCCATCTACCTGGTCTGGCTGATCGTGCCACCGCTGCTGCAATGGGCGTTGATCGATGCGAACTGGGTGGGCACCACCCGTGCCGACTGCACCAAGGAGGGCGCCTGCTGGGTGTTCATCCAGCAGCGTTTCGGCCAGTTCATGTATGGCTATTACCCCTCCGAGTTGCGCTGGCGGGTGGACCTGACGGTATGGCTGGCGGTGCTGGGCGCAGCGCCGCTGTTCATCCGCAGCTTCCCGCGCAAGGCGGTCTACGGGCTGGGGTTCCTGGTGCTGTACCCGCTGGTGGCCTACACCCTGCTGCACGGCGGGCTGTTTGGCCTGGAGACGGTACCGACAAGCCAATGGGGCGGCCTGATGCTGACGCTGGTGATTGCCACCGTGGGCATCGTCGGGGCCTTGCCCCTGGGGATCGTACTGGCGCTGGGGCGGCGCTCGCGCATGCCGGCGGTGAAAGTGGTGTGCGTGACCTTCATCGAGTTCTGGCGGGGCGTGCCACTGATCACGGTGTTGTTCATGTCGTCGGTGATGCTGCCGTTGTTCCTGCCCGAGGGCATGAGCTTCGACAAGCTGCTGCGGGCCATGATCGGGGTGATCCTGTTCCAGTCGGCATACATCGCCGAAGTGGTGCGTGGCGGCCTGCAAGCCATCCCCAAGGGGCAGTACGAAGCCGCCGCCGCCATGGGGCTGGGCTACTGGCGCTCGATGGGGCTGGTGATCCTGCCCCAGGCGCTCAAGCTGGTCATCCCCGGCATCGTCAATACCTTCATCGCCCTGTTCAAGGACACCAGCCTGGTGATCATCATCGGCCTGTTCGACCTGCTCAACAGCGTCAAGCAAGCTGCCGCCGACCCGGCCTGGCTGGGCATGGCCACCGAAGGCTATGTGTTCGCCGCCTTGGTTTTCTGGATTTTCTGTTTCGGTATGTCCCGCTACTCCATGCACCTGGAGCGCAAGCTGGACACTGGCCACAAGCGTTAGGAGTTTCGAAATGAGTGAAGCGATCAAGCAGCCTGCCGGCCCCGAAGGCATCATCCAGATGCAGGGCGTGAACAAGTGGTATGGCCAGTTTCATGTGCTCAAGGACATCAATCTCAATGTTCGCCAGGGCGAGCGCATCGTGCTGTGCGGGCCCTCGGGTTCGGGCAAGTCCACCACCATCCGTTGCCTGAACCGTCTGGAGGAACACCAGCAGGGGCGGATCGTGGTCGACGGTGTGGAACTGACCAACGACCTCAAGCAGATCGAGGCCATCCGCCGCGAAGTGGGCATGGTGTTCCAGCACTTCAACCTGTTTCCGCACCTGACCATCCTGGAAAACTGCACCCTGGCGCCCATGTGGGTGCGCAAGATGCCCAAGCGCAAGGCCGAGGAAATCGCCATGCACTACCTGGAGCGAGTGCGTATCCCCGAGCAGGCGCACAAGTACCCCGGGCAGTTGTCTGGCGGTCAGCAGCAGCGCGTGGCCATCGCCCGGGCGTTGTGCATGAAGCCCAAAATCATGCTGTTCGATGAGCCGACCTCGGCGCTGGACCCGGAAATGGTCAAGGAAGTGCTCGATACCATGGTTGGCCTGGCCGAAGATGGCATGACCATGCTGTGCGTGACCCACGAAATGGGCTTTGCCCGCACCGTGGCGAATCGGGTGATCTTCATGGACAAGGGCGAGATCGTCGAGCAGGCGTCACCGGACGATTTCTTCGACCGGCCACAGAGTGACCGCACGCGCTTGTTCCTCAGTCAGATTCTGCACTGATGCAGTAGAGGGGCGAATGGCCTGCGTAGCGCCGCAGGCCAATCGCAAGCGCCCACATGTTGGGCACTTGCGTTACTTTTCTTCCTGCTTGGCCACCGGCGCTGGCGGTGGCCGCAGGCCTACCTCGGCGATCAGCTTGAGCTGCTGACCGTTGCGCATCACCTCGATGGTGATCTTTTCGTTGGGCTTGATGCGCGCCACCTGGTTCATCGACCGGCGGCCATCGCCCGCCGGCTCGCCGTTAATGCTCAGGATCACATCCCCTAACTGCAGGCCGGCCTTGGCCGCCGGGCCTTCGCGGAAAATGCCCGCCACCACGATGCCTGGCCGGTCCTTCATGCCGAACGACTCGGCAAGCTCTGTGCTGAGCGGCTGAACCTCAATACCCAGCCAGCCCCGGATGACCTGGCCGTGCTCGACGATCGACTTCATCACCTCAAGGGCCAGCTTCACTGGAATAGCAAAGCCGATGCCTTGCGAGCCACCCGACTTGGAGAAGATGGCGGTGTTGATGCCGATCAGGTTGCCGTTGGCATCCACCAGGGCGCCGCCCGAATTGCCCGGGTTGATCGCCGCGTCGGTCTGGATGAAATCTTCGTAGTTGTTCAGGCCCAGCTGGTTACGGCCGGTGGCGCTGATGATACCCATGGTCACGGTCTGGCCGACGCCGAACGGGTTGCCGATCGCCAGCGACACGTCGCCGATGCGAATGGTGTCGGAGCGCCCGATGGTGATGGCCGGCAGTTTCTTCAGGTCGATCTTGAGCACCGCCAGGTCTGTCTCCGGGTCGCTGCCGATCACCCTGGCCAAGGTTTCCCGGCCATCCTTGAGCGCCACGACGATCTGGTCGGCGCCGCTGGTCACGTGGTTGTTGGTCAGCAGATAGCCCTCGGGGCTCATGATCACCGCCGAGCCCAGGCTGGACTCCCAGCGGCGCTGCTTGGGCAGGTTGTCGCCGAAGAACCGGCGGAACTGCGGGTCTTCGAACAGCGGGTGCGAGCTCTTGTTCACCACCTTGGTGGTGTACAGGTTGGCCACCGCAGGCGCGGCCAGGGTGACGGCATCGGCATAGGAGACCGGGCCCTGCACCACCTGTGTGGACTGGGGCGCCTGTTGCAGGTTGACATCCTGGCTGGGCAAGCCGACCCACTCCGGAAAGCGTTGGATGATCAGGGCGGCGATGAGCACGCCAGTGAGCAGGGGCCAGCCAAAGTAACGCAGAGCCTTGAACATGAACGAATCCTGGAAAGAGCCGGGGCCTGGGGCCGCGCATTGGAGCGTGGGCGCGCGATCATACACCGGTTCCCCCAGTGCCGACGACGGCCCATAATGGCCGGCATTATACGGACCTTCGCCAGGCCTTGCGCCTGGCAGGCACCCAGTTTTTTCGAGGAGATTTCCCATGGCCGTCGCGCTGAGTACATTGGTCGAAGAAGCCGAGCGCTACCTGGGCAGCAGCAGGATCCAGGACTATTGCCCCAATGGCTTGCAGGTCGAAGGCCGGCCGCAGGTCGGGCGCATCGTCACGGGCGTGACCGCCAGCCAGGCCTTGCTCGATGCGGCCGTAGAGGCTCAAGCCGATCTCGTGCTGGTGCACCATGGTTATTTCTGGAAGGGGGAAAACCCCTGCATCACCGGCATTCGCCAGCGACGCCTGAAAACCCTGCTGAACAACGACATCAGCCTGCTGGCCTTTCACCTGCCGCTCGACGTCCACCCGGAAGTGGGCAACAACGTGCAGCTGGCGCAACAGCTTCAGATCACCGTCGAGGGCCCGCTGGATCCAGAAAACCCCAAGGTAGTCGGGCTGGTCGGGTCGCTGGCCCAACCCATGACTGCCCGCGATTTCGCCCGACGCGTGCAGGATGTGCTGGGGCGTGAGCCATTGCTGGTCGAAGAAGACAGGGTCGTTCGTCGTGTAGGGTGGTGCACCGGCGGCGGGCAGGGCTACATCGACACCGCGATCGCCGCCGGGGTGGACTTGTACCTGACCGGCGAAGCGTCGGAACAGACCTACCACAGCGCCCGCGAAAACGGCGTGAGCTTCATCGCCGCAGGACACCATGCGACCGAGCGTTACGGGGTGCAGGCATTGGGCGATTACCTGGCACGGCGTTTTGCCGTGGAGCACCTGTTCATCGATTGCCCCAATCCGATCTGACCGGCCTGTCGGCGCAGGCCAGATGATGGATCAGCGGGCTTGAGCGCCAACCCGCAGCCCAAACCCGCAGTCATATGGTTAGACGCTTTCGATCTATCCAGGCGTCTAAATAGAATCATCTGCTGTGATAGAGTGGCTCGCTCGAACACGGCCCGCTGGCCGTCCATAAGATCGTTTTTCGTGAGTAGCCATGGTCGACAAACTGACGCACTTGAAACAGCTGGAGGCGGAAAGCATCCATATCATCCGCGAGGTGGCCGCCGAGTTCGACAACCCGGTCATGCTGTACTCGATCGGCAAGGATTCCGCCGTGATGCTGCACCTGGCGCGCAAGGCTTTCTTCCCGGGCAAGCTGCCGTTCCCGGTGATGCACGTCGACACCCAGTGGAAATTCCAGGAGATGTACCGCTTCCGCGACAAGATGGTCGAGGAAATGGGGCTCGACCTGATCACCCACGTCAACCCAGAGGGTGTGGCGCAGGGCATCAACCCGTTCACCCATGGCAGCGCCAAGCACACCGACATCATGAAGACCCAGGGCCTCAAGCAGGCACTGGACAAGCATGGCTTCGATGCCGCTTTCGGTGGCGCCCGCCGCGACGAAGAAAAGTCGCGAGCCAAGGAACGCGTGTACTCCTTCCGTGACAGCAAGCACCGCTGGGACCCGAAGAACCAGCGCCCTGAGCTGTGGAACGTCTACAACGGCAAGGTCAACAAGGGCGAGTCCATTCGTGTGTTCCCTCTGTCGAACTGGACCGAGCTGGACATCTACCTTGAAGGCATCCCGATCGTGCCGCTGTACTTCGCCGCCGAGCGCGAAGTCATCGAGAAGAATGGCACCCTGATCATGATCGACGACGAGCGCATCCTCGAGCACCTGTCCGAGGAAGAGAAAGCCCGTATCGTCAAGAAAAAGGTGCGTTTCCGTACCCTGGGCTGCTACCCGTTGACGGGCGCCGTGGAGTCCGAAGCCGAGACGCTCACCGACATCATTCAGGAAATGCTCCTGACGCGCACTTCCGAGCGTCAGGGCCGGGTCATCGATCACGACGGCGCCGGGTCCATGGAAGACAAGAAACGCCAGGGCTATTTCTAAGCTTCAAGCGGCAAGCTGCAAGAGCAGTCGAACGCGCTGCGTTCGAACCTTGTGGATTGCCGCCTGCATGGCCCGCGAGCGCTCCAGAATGCCAAGTGGGTTGATCAACCTAATTTCTAACTAGTTGTACGCCGACAAGCTTGCCGCTTGAAGCTGACAGCTTGGAGCTTGAATGAGATGAGTCACCAATCCGATTTGATCAGCGAAGACATCCTCGCTTATCTGGCTCAGCACGAGCGCAAAGAACTGCTGCGTTTCCTGACCTGCGGCAACGTGGACGACGGCAAGAGCACCTTGATCGGGCGCCTGCTGCATGACTCGAAGATGATCTACGAGGACCACCTCGAAGCCATCACCCGTGATTCGAAGAAGTCCGGCACCACGGGCGAGGAAGTGGACCTGGCGCTGCTGGTCGATGGCCTGCAGGCCGAGCGCGAGCAGGGCATCACCATCGACGTGGCCTACCGCTACTTCTCCACGGCCAAACGCAAGTTCATCATCGCCGACACCCCGGGCCACGAGCAGTACACCCGCAACATGGCGACCGGCGCGTCCACCTGCGACCTGGCCATCATCCTGGTCGATGCGCGCTACGGTGTGCAGACCCAGACCCGCCGCCACAGCTACATCGCCTCGTTGCTGGGCATCAAGCACATCGTGGTCGCCGTCAACAAGATGGACCTCAAGGGCTTCGATGAAGGCGTCTTCGAGTCGATCAAGGCCGACTACCTGGCATTCGCCGAAGCCATCAACCTGACGCCGAGCAGCCTGCACTTCGTGCCGATGTCCGCGCTCAAGGGTGACAACGTGGTCAACCACAGCGAACAGTCGCCGTGGTACACCGGCCCGACCCTGATGGAAATCCTGGAAACCGTGGAAGTGGCGGCCGACCGCAACTTCACCGACCTGCGTTTCCCGGTGCAGTACGTCAACCGCCCCAACCTGAACTTCCGTGGTTTCGCAGGCACCCTGGCCAGCGGCGTGGTGCACAAGGGCGATGAAGTCGTCGTGCTGCCGTCGGGCAAGAGCAGCCGGGTGAAGTCCATCGTCACCTACGAAGGCGAGCTGGAAAGCGCAGGCCCGGGCCAGGCCGTGACCCTGACCATGGAAGACGAGATCGACATCTCCCGTGGCGACCTGCTGGTGCATGCCGACAATGTGCCGCCTGTGACCGACCAGTTCGAAGCCATGCTGGTGTGGATGGCCGAAGAGCCGATGCTGCCGGGCAAGAAGTACGACATCAAGCGTGCGACCAGCTACGTGCCGGGTTCGATTGCCAGCATCACCCACAAGGTGGACGTCAATACCCTGGAGAAGGGCGCTGCCAGCGCCTTGCAACTGAACGAAATCGGTCGCGTCAAGGTGTCCCTGGACAGCGCCATTGCGCTGGACGGTTACGAGAGCAACCGCACCACCGGTGCGTTCATCGTCATCGACCGCCTGACCAACGGCACCGTGGGCGCCGGCATGATCATCGCCCAGCCCGTACTGCCCCATGGCAGCGCCGGGCAGCATGGCAAGTCGGCGCATGTCTCGACCGAAGAGCGCGCCCTGCGCTTTGGCCAGCAACCGGCAACCGTGCTGTTCAGCGGCCTGTCCGGCGCCGGCAAGAGCACCTTGGCCTACGCGGTGGAGCGCAAGCTGTTCGACATGGGCCGCGCCGTTTACGTACTCGACGGGCAGAACCTGCGCCATGACCTGAACAAGGGCCTGCCACAGGATCGCGCTGGCCGTACCGAGAACTGGCGCCGCGCCGCCCATGTGGCGCGCCAGTTCAACGAAGCCGGCTTGCTGACCCTGGCCGCGTTCGTGGCCCCGGATGCCGAAGGCCGTGAGCAAGCCAAGGCGCTGATCGGCAAGGACCGCCTGGTGACCGTCTACGTCCAGGCCTCGCCACTGGTCTGCCGCGAACGCGATCCGCAGGGCCTGTATGCAGCCGAAGGTGACAACATTCCAGGCGAGAGCTTCCCGTTCGATGTACCGCTGGACGCCGATCTGGTCATCGATACCCAAGCCACCAGCGTGGAAGAAGGGGTCAAGCTCGTGCTGGATGTGTTGAGGCAGCGTGGGGCGATCTGACCGACGCCAGTCCAGCGCCTTGGCAATGCCCCTCCTACAAAAAACTGCGAGCCTGCTGACTCAGGCAGCACGCGGTCTGGGGTAGGAGCGGCATTACCGGGGCGCCGGACCGACTGCGATGGGCCGCGCAGCGGCCCCAGCGCTCCCACATGCACAGCTTCACGACACCGGTATGGATCTCCCTTCCTTCACCGCCTTGTACGAAAAACTCGAATAGATTTCCTTGACCCCCGGCAACCGTTGCAACACTTCACGGGTAAACTCCCCGAACGATTCCAGGTCAGCGGCGAGCACTTCAAGCAAAAAATCGTAGCGTCCCGAAATGTTGTGGCAGGCCACGATTTGTGGAATGGCCATCAGCTGCTGCTCGAATGCCAACGCGGTCTGCTTGGTGTGCGATTCCATCATGATGCTGACGAACGCGGTTACGCCAAAGCCCATCGCCCTGGGTGAAAGTACAGCCTGATAGCCCGTTATGTACCCGCTTTCTTCAAGCTGCTTGACCCGCCGCCAACAGGGCGAAGTGGTCAGCGACACCAGGTCGGCCAACTCGGCGATGGTCAGGCGTGCATTGCCTTGCAGGGCAGTCAACAGGGCGCGATCGATACGGTCTAGCTCGGCAGGCATAACGTGCCCTCGCAAACGGCAGAATGGCTGTTTTGTTGTGAAATAAGCAGTGCTTACAAGCGAGTTTGGAAAAATTCGTGCGACGCAGTGGCATAAGCTTAGATCAAACCAACAAGAGGCTGTTGCCATGCGCGACTCCCGTCACGACAACGGTTTTTCAACGCGTGCCATCCATCACGGTTACGACCCGCTAGCGCACGGCGGCGCACTGGTACCGCCGATCTACCAAACCGCTACCTATGCCTTTCCAACCGTCGAATACGGCGCGGCGTGCTTTGCCGGTGAACAGGCCGGGCATTTCTACAGCCGTATCTCCAACCCCACGCTGAATGTGCTCGAAGCGCGCATGGCGTCGCTTGAGGGCGGGGAGGCGGGCCTTGCGCTGGCATCGGGGATGGGCGCCATCACGTCCACGCTCTGGACCCTGCTGCGCCCGGGCGATGAGTTGATCGTCGGGCGGACCGTGTATGGATGCACCTTTGCCTTCATGCACCACGGCATCGGGGCGTTTGGCGTGACGATCCGCCACGTCGACCTCAACGATACCGACGCACTGCGCGCCGCGCTCAGTGACAAGACGCGCATGATCTACTTCGAGACCCCCGCCAACCCGACCATGCGGCTGGTCGATATTGCCGCCGTGGCCGAAGCGGTACGCGGCCGTGATGTGCTGGTGGTGGTCGACAACACCTACTGCACGCCTTACCTGCAAAGGCCGCTGGAACTGGGCGCTGATCTGGTCGTGCATTCGGCCACCAAGTACCTCAGCGGCCATGGCGATATCACCGCCGGCTTGGTGGTGGGCCGTCAGGCGCTGATCGATCGGATTCGTCTGCAGGGGCTCAAGGACATGACAGGGGCGGTGCTGTCGCCTCAGGACGCCATGCTGCTGATGCGCGGAATAAAGACCCTGGCCCTGCGCATGGACCGGCATTGCGAAAACGCCCGGCAGGTCGCCGAGTACCTGTCGCGTCAGCCGCAGGTGGAGCTGATCCACTACCCAGGCTTGCCGTCGTTCGCACAACACGACTTGGCCAAGCGGCAAATGCGCCTACCCGGTGGCATGATCGCTTTCGAGCTCAAGGGCGGCCTTGATGCTGGGCGCCGCTTCATGAATGCGCTGGGCCTGTTCGCACGCGCCGTGAGCCTGGGTGATGCCGAGTCGTTGGCCCAGCACCCGGCAAGCATGACCCATTCTAGCTACACGCCCGAAGAGCGGGTGCAGCACGGTATCTCCGAGGGGCTTGTGCGTTTGTCAGTAGGGCTTGAGGACATTGAAGACCTGCTGGCAGACGTGCAACAGGCGTTGCGCGCCTGCTCATGAGGTGCGAGGAAGCGCTACCCGATGCCTTGTCCAGACTGGGCGAGGGCATTCTGGCGGTGCTGGCGAAAGAGCCAGCGTATCCAAGAGGAGCGTCACCATGAAAGTATCTGCATACCCACTCGATCTGATCATTCGCCATGCTGGCGGAGATGACGATGAGGGCGGTCATTCCTGGCGCAAGCCTTGACCTGAAGGGCGTTCCCCGCCCTTGCAGGGGGCGCCTGGTCGATGTTGATCGTGCATTGAAAAAGGCCTCTTTCGAGGCCTTTTTCAATGTTCAGTGCTTCAGACCATAGCTCTCGTCGAGCATGCCCGGCGAGTTGGGCGTTTTCGGCGCGTAATCGCGCGGCACTTCGGCGGTATCCCTGGGCGGCGTCAGGCGACTGTGCGGGCCGTGGGAGCTTTCCGAGTGCAGCGCTGCCAGCAGGCGTTGACGCGTCACTTCGTCCAGGGCCAGGTTGTTGGCGCCATCGGCCAGGTGATCTTGAACATCCTGATAGCTCTGATTGAGCTTTTTGACCAGTACGGCGGTGCTGTTGAAGTGCGTCACCACCTGGTTCTGGTAGCTGTCGAAACGCTGTTGGATGTCATCGAGCTGGCGCTGGCTGCTGCTGGGCGCAGCGTTGGGCAACAGGCGCGCCACGACGAAACCGACGACCACACCGATGACCAGGGCCAGGGTAGGCAACAACCAAACAAGGAGCGAGAGTTCCACGAGTCCTTCCTCTATAAACGGCTTTGCTTTACGTTAACGGCTCAGACCTGCGCTGTATACCGCGAGCGATCGCAAATCAGAACAGAATTCCTCACCTAGACGAATCGACCTCCCCCAAGGTCACGGAGTAGTGCCTTGCTTGTCCGCGAAACCCCTCTGTTCATCGACGGCCCCAGTGGCCCGCTCGAAGCCCTCTACCTGGACGTGGCAGACGCCCGTGGCGCCGTGCTGATCTGTCATCCCAACCCGGTCCAGGGCGGCACCATGCTCAACAAGGTGGTTTCGACATTGCAACGCACGGCCCGGGACGCCGGGTACGTGACCCTGCGTTTCAACTACCGCGGCGTTGGGCAAAGCGCCGGCAGCCATGACATGGGTGAAGGCGAGGTGGCTGACGCCCAGGCCGCGGCCGCCTGGCTGCAGGCGGCGCATCCCGGGCTGCCCCTGGTGTTGATGGGCTTTTCCTTCGGCGGCTTCGTGGCGACCGCCCTGGCAGGCCGCCTGGAAGCCGAAGGCACTGCCTTGCAGCATCTGTTCATGATCGCTCCGGCCGTCATGCGCCTGACCGATCAATTCCCCGTGCCGCAGCGGTGCCCGGTGACCCTGGTGCAACCCGATGCCGACGAGGTCGTTTCACCGGCGCTGGTTTACGATTGGTCCGACAGCCTGTCACGCCCCCATGAGCTGCTGAAAGTGGCAGAATGCGGACACTTCTTCCATGGCAAGCTGACCGACCTCAAGGATCTGCTGCTGCCGCGACTTTCGAACCGAGCCAAGCCTGAATAAGCGAACACCCATGACCACGCGTATCCTTACCGGTATCACGACCACCGGCACTCCGCACCTGGGCAACTACGCCGGTGCCATCCGCCCGGCCATCCGAGCCAGCCAGCAGCCTGGCGTGGACTCGTTCTACTTCCTGGCCGACTACCACGCCCTGATCAAGTGCGACGATCCGCTGCGCATCCAGCGCTCGCGTCTGGAAATCGCCGCCACCTGGCTCGCCGGTGGCCTGGATCCGGACAAGGTGACCTTCTACCGCCAGTCCGACATTCCGGAAATCCCCGAGCTGACCTGGCTGCTGACCTGCGTGGCGGCCAAGGGCTTGCTCAACCGCGCCCATGCCTACAAGGCATCGGTGGACAAGAACGTCGAAAACGGCGAAGACCCGGATGCCGGCGTCACCATGGGCCTGTTCAGCTACCCGGTGCTGATGGCGGCGGACATCCTGATGTTCAACGCCAACAAGGTGCCGGTTGGTCGTGACCAGATCCAGCACGTGGAAATGGCCCGCGATATCGGCCAGCGCTTCAACCACCTGTTCGGCCAGGGCAATGAGTTCTTCGCACTGCCGGAGGCGGTCATCGAGGAAAGCGTGGCCACCTTGCCCGGCCTGGATGGGCGCAAGATGTCCAAGAGCTATGACAACACCATCCCGTTGTTCACCAGCGCCAAGGACATGAAGGATGCCATTTCGCGCATCGTCACGGACTCGCGCGCGCCGGGTGAAGCCAAGAACCCGGACGACGCGCACCTGTTCACGCTGTTCCAGGCCTTCTCCACACCTGAGCAGTGCGCCGAGTTCCGAGCCGAGCTGGAGCAGGGCCTGGGTTGGGGCGAAGCCAAGCAGCGACTGTTCCAGTTGCTCGACGGCCAGCTGGCCGAAAAACGCGAGTATTACCATCAGCTGATCGCGCGGCCTGCGGACCTGGAGGATATCCTCCTGGCAGGCGCGGCCAAGGCGCGCGCCATCGCCACGCCGTTTCTGGAGCAATTGCGCGAAGCCGTTGGCCTGCGCTCGTTCCGCAGCAGCGTACAGGCCACGGCGAACGTCAAGAAGAAGGTCGCCAAGAGCGCGCGCTTCGTCAGCTTCCGCGACGAAGACGGGAGCTTCCGCTTCCGCCTGTTGGCTGCCGATGGCGAGCAACTGCTGTTGTCGCGCAGCTTTGCCGATGGCAAAAGCGCAGGTGCCGTGAGCAAGCAGTTGCAACAAGGCGACGGGGTGGATATCCGCGCCGAGGGATTGGGCTTTGCTGTGTGGCTCAAGGATCAGCCGGTTGCCGACGGTGCGCCGTTCGACAGCGAACAAGCCCGTGATGCTGCCATCGAGCGTCTTCGCGCAGCGCTTGAGCCGCAACAGGACTGACCGACGGGCGGAAGGTATCCGCCCACTGGTACTGTGATCAGGGTAGCCTCATCGGGTCTCTGGTGCCGGTATGAGGCATATTGACGCAAGTCGCATTGCCATTAGGCGGGCCGCTCGCTACAGTGACGGCCCGTTTTTTGTTGCCTCGCTAACGAATCATGACTCCCCTAGAACGCTATCAAGCAGATCTGAAACGTCCCGATTTCTTTCATGACGCGGCGCAGGAAACTGCGGTGCGTCACCTGCAGCGCCTGTACGACGACCTGGTGCAGGCCCAGAACAACAAGCCGGGTGTATTCGGCAAGTTGTTCGGCAAGAAGGAGCAGACCCCGGTCAAGGGCCTGTACTTCTGGGGCGGGGTAGGGCGAGGCAAGACCTACCTGGTCGACACCTTCTTCGAAGCGCTGCCGTTCAAGCAGAAGATGCGCACGCACTTCCACCGCTTCATGAAGCGTGTCCACGAGGAGATGAAAACCCTAAAGGGCGAGAAGAACCCCCTGACCATCATTGCCAAGCGCTTCAGCGATGAGGCCAAGGTGATCTGCTTCGACGAGTTCTTCGTCTCGGACATCACCGACGCCATGATCCTGGGCACCTTGATGGAGGAGCTGTTCAAGAACGGCGTTTCCCTGGTGGCCACTTCCAACATCGTGCCGGACGGCCTCTACAAAGATGGCCTGCAGCGTGCGCGCTTCCTGCCGGCCATCGCCATGATCAAGCAGTACACCGATGTAGTGAACGTCGACAGCGGTGTCGATTATCGCCTGCGCCACCTGGAGCAGGCCGAACTGTTCCATTACCCGCTCGACGAGGCGGCGCAGCAGAGCATGCGTGCCAGCTTCAAGGCGCTGACGCCCGAGTGCACGGCAGCGGTCGAGAACGACGTGCTGATGATCGAGAACCGTCCCATTCATGCGCTGCGCACCTGCGACGATGTGGCCTGGTTCGACTTCCGCGCCTTGTGCGATGGGCCGCGAAGCCAGAACGACTACATCGAACTGGGCAAGATCTTCCATGCGGTCCTGCTGAGCAACGTAGAGCAAATGGGCGTGGCAAGCGATGACATCGCGCGTCGCTTCATCAACATGGTCGACGAGTTCTATGACCGTAACGTCAAGCTGATCATCTCGGCCGAAGTGGAACTCAAGGACCTGTACACCGGTGGGCGCTTGAGCTTCGAGTTTCAGCGCACGCTGAGCCGACTGCTGGAAATGCAGTCTCATGAATTCCTGTCCCGCGCGCACAAGCCTTGAAAACCTGGGGCTGCCTTGCAGCCCGATTGCGCTCAGGCCTCTTGCATGAACTGCTGGCGATACTGATTCGGTGACAGGTCGGTGTGCTGGCGAAACAGCCGGGCGAAGAAGCTGGCATCGTCATAGCCCACCTCGTAACTGATGGTCTTGATGCTCTTGCGCGTGCTCGACAACAGCCCCTTGGCCGTCTCGATGCGCAAGCGTTGCAGGTAATGCAGCGGCTTGTCCCCGGTTGCGCCCTGGAAACGGCGCATGAAATTGCGAATGCTCATGCCGTGGTTGCGGGCTACGTCCTCGAAGCGAAACTTGTCGGCGAAATGCTCTTCCAGCCAGTGCTGAATCTGCAGGATGATCAGGTCCTGGTGCAGCTTCTGGCCGCCAAAGCCCATGCGTCCCGGCGTGTAGTTGCGCTGCACCTCGTACAGGATGTCGCGCGACACGGCCCGCGCCACATTGGCCCCGCAGAAGCGCTCGATCAGGTAGATGTACAGATCGCAGGCTGACGTGGTGCCGCCAGCGCAGTACAGATTGTCCGCATCGGTCAGGTGTTTGTCCTGGGTCAGGCGTACGTGTGGGAAGCGCTCGGCAAAACTGTCGAAGAAACGCCAGTACGTGGTCGCTTCCTTGCCGTCGAGCAGGCCTGACTCGGCCAGCCAGAACACGCCGCTGGCCTCTGCACACAGCACGGCGCCCCGCGCATGCTGTGCCTGCAGCCAGGGCAGCACCTGCGGATAACGTTGCAACAGGTTGTCAAAATCGTCCCAGAACGCCGGAAGGATGATCACATCGGCATCATCCAGGCCGCCGTCCACCGGCAGCTGCACGTTGCTGAAGCTCTCTACCGGCAACCCGTCAGGGCTGACCAGGTGGATCTCGAACATGAGTTGCAAGCCCAGGCCAAGCTGCTTGCCGTAGCGCAAGCTGGCCAGGTGAAAGAAGTCCTTGGCCTGCATCAAGGTCGAAGCGAATACCTTGTCAATGGCCAGGATGCTGACGCGCCGCAACGACGCGGAGGGTTGGGTAAACATCATTGTCATTGTTCTTATAGGATGGAGTGGTCAATCACTGGCTGGATCGTCTTATTTTTTACGGGTCATGTCTAGCCTGGTAGACAGCGCCGCCCGCTTCGCGGGTAAACCCGAGAAGCAAGCGGCGTTGGGTGCGTGCTCAGGGCGCGGGGTTGGGTTGATCCTGGTGGATTGCCTCGATGGCTGCCAGCAGTTCGTCATCGAGGCTGAGTTCGAGGCTGGCCAGGTTGCTGTCCAGTTGTTCGAGGCTGGTGGCACCGATGATGTTACTGGTCACGAACGGTTGACGGGTAACGAAGGCCAACGCCATCTGCGCCGGATCGACACCATGTTCCCGGGCCAGCTGTACATAACGCTCGCAAGCGGCCACTGTCTGTGGGTTGGAATAGCGCGCAAAGCGGCTGAACAGGGTCAGACGCGCTTTCTCCGGGCGGGCGCCGCCGTCGTATTTGCCCGAGAGCATGCCAAAGGCCAGGGGCGAGTAGGCCAGCAGGCCGCACTGCTCGCGAATGGCGATTTCGGCGAGCCCCACCTCGAAGCTGCGGTTGAGCAGGTTGTAGGGGTTCTGGATGGAGACGGCCCGAGGCCAGCCACGGGTTTCGGCCAACTGCAGGAATTTCATGGTGCCCCAGGGGGTTTCGTTGGACAGCCCGATGTGGCGGATCTTGCCCGCGCGCACCTGCTCGTCGAGCACCTCCAGGGTTTCTTCCAGTGGGGTGAAATGGTCCTGCGGCAGGTGCTGGTAGCCCAGCTTGCCGAAGAAGTTGGTGCTGCGCTCAGGCCAGTGCAGCTGGTAGAGATCGATGCGATCGGTCTGCAGGCGCCGCAGGCTCTCTTCCAGTGCCGCGACAATGTGTTGCCGGTTGTGCCTGAGTTGACCGTCGCGGATATGGCTGATGCCATTGCCGGGGCCGGCCACCTTGCTCGCCAGTACCCAGTCGTCCCGATCGCCCTGGCGGGCGAACCAGTTGCCGATGATGCGCTCGGTGGCGGCATAGGTTTCCGGGCGCGGGGGTACCGGGTACATCTCTGCAGTGTCGATGAAGTTGATGCCTGCGGCCTTGGCCCGGCCAATCTGTTCGAATGCCTGGGTCTGATCGTTCTGTTCGCCCCAGGTCATGGTGCCCAGACACAGCGCGCTGACTTCGAGGTCGGTGCGACCCAGCTGACGGTAGTCCATCGGTTGCTTGCTCCTTGGCTATGGTCATTCATCAAAGCAGGTTGATATTTTTCCCGCAATCTGGATAATTCAGCCCCTCTCCGCGTGGCGGAAGTGATGCACCATCACGCAGGAAGAACCCCGTCGAACATTGGCGTGCCTGACCCGAGCCCCCAAAAGCGTCAGCGTTCGGCTGCGCGCTTGCCCTTGGCAAGCTGTGCACTATCCAGTAAGATTCGCCGTCTATTTTTCGCTGGGCGGCCTCTGAGGCTTTAGAGAATGAAAACTTTTACTGCTAAACCGGAAACAGTAAAGCGCGAGTGGTTCGTAGTCGACGCCGCTGGCCAGACCCTGGGTCGTCTGGCTACCGAAATCGCTAGCCGTCTGCGTGGCAAACACAAGCCAGAATACACCCCTCACGTTGATACCGGCGACTACATCGTCGTCATCAACGCCGAGCAGGTTCGTGTGACGGGTGCCAAGTCTTCCGACAAAATGTACTACTCCCACTCCGGTTTCCCAGGTGGTATCAAGGAAATCAACTTCGAGAAGTTGATCGCCAAGGCCCCTGAGCGTGTTATCGAGACTGCGGTCAAAGGCATGCTGCCGAAGAACCCGCTGGGTCGCGACATGTACCGTAAGCTGAAAGTGTACGCGGGTGCTGCTCACCCACACACTGCTCAGCAGCCTCAAGAACTGAAGATCTAACGGGATAGTTCATTATGTCGGCGACTCAAAATTACGGCACTGGCCGTCGCAAGACCGCAACCGCTCGCGTATTCCTGCGTCCGGGTACTGGTAACATCTCCATCAACAACCGTTCTCTGGACGTGTTCTTCGGTCGCGAAACCGCTCGCATGGTTGTTCGCCAGCCACTCGAGCTGACCGAAAGCGTTGAGAAATTCGACATCTACGTCACCGTTTCCGGTGGTGGTGTCAGCGGTCAGGCCGGTGCGATCCGTCACGGTATCACCCGCGCTCTGATGGAATACGACGAAACCCTGCGTGGCGCACTGCGTCGTGCTGGCTACGTCACCCGCGACGCTCGTGAAGTCGAGCGTAAGAAAGTGGGTCTGCGTAAAGCGCGTAAGCGTCCTCAGTACTCCAAGCGTTAATACCGCTTCGGCAGTCGAAAAAAGCCCGGTTCCTTGGAACCGGGCTTTTTTTTGCCTTGAATAATTCACCCGCTCGGCGGTGAGCGTCTTTCCCATAGACGTAGATCAAGCAAAGCGTGGGTAGTGGCCGTGCAGCCCGGTAATCACCTTGTCAGTGTGTGGTTTTGTTACTTACCATGGCGACCAATTTTTAGCGCCACTGACACAACCTAGGTACGAGCCTGGTTCAACAGGCCAAGCAAGCTGATGGGAGAGGACTGAATGAGCAATGACGGCGTCAACGCAGGCCGGCGCCGCTTCCTCGTAGCCGCGACATCCGTGGTCGGGGCAGCGGGAGCAGTGGGGGCTGCGGTACCGTTCGTGGGGTCATGGTTCCCCAGTGCCAAGGCGAAAGCTGCAGGTGCACCGGTAAAGGTCAACATCGCCAAGGTCGAGCCAGGGCAGCAGATGGTTGCAGAATGGCGAGGGCAGCCTGTATTCATCGTGCGGCGAACGGCTGAGATCCTCGGCAATCTCAAGAAAATCACCGGCGAACTGTCAGACCCCGACTCCCAGGCATCGGACCAGCCGACCTACGTCGATCCGCAGGTACGCTCCATCAAGCCGGAGATCCTCGTGCTGGTTGGTCTGTGCACGCACCTGGGTTGCTCGCCGACGTTCCGCCCTGAAGTGGCCCCTGTCGACCTCGGACCCAAATGGGTCGGAGGTTATTTCTGCCCCTGCCATGGTTCCCACTACGACATGGCGGGGCGAGTGTACAAGTCGCAGCCGGCACCGCTGAACCTGCCGGTGCCGCCGCATGCCTACGAGTCCGACGAAATCATCGTCATCGGTATCGACCAGGAGAACGCATGATGAGCAAGTTCATGGACTGGATCGACGCGCGTTTCCCTGCCACCAAGATGTGGGAAGACCACCTCAGCAAGTACTACGCGCCCAAGAACTTCAATTTCCTGTACTTCTTCGGCTCTCTGGCCTTGCTGGTGCTGGTCAATCAGATCGTCACCGGGGTCTGGCTGACGATGAGTTTCACGCCTTCGGCCGAAGAGGCTTTCGCCTCGGTCGAATACATCATGCGTGACGTGGAGTACGGCTGGATACTGCGCTACTTGCATTCGACGGGTGCGTCGGCCTTCTTCATCGTCGTCTACCTCCACATGTTCCGCGGCTTGCTGTATGGCTCCTACCAAAAGCCCCGGGAGCTGGTATGGCTGTTTGGCATGCTGATCTACCTGGCGCTGATGGCTGAGGCGTTCATGGGCTACCTGCTGCCATGGGGGCAGATGTCGTATTGGGGCGCACAGGTGATCATCTCCCTGTTCGGGGCCATTCCCGTCATCGGCGATGACATCACCCAGTGGATTCGCGGCGACTACCTGATTTCGGGCATCACGCTCAATCGCTTCTTCGCCCTGCACGTGGTGGCCTTGCCGATCGTCATTCTGGGCCTGGTGGTGCTGCACATCCTGGCCTTGCACGAAGTCGGCTCGAACAACCCTGACGGCATCGACATCAAGAAGCACAAGGACGAAAACGGTATCCCGCTGGACGGCATTCCGTTCCACCCGTACTACACCGTCAAGGATATCGTCGGGGTGGTCGTGTTCCTGTTCGTGTTCTGCGCCGTGGTGTTCTTCTTCCCGGAAATGGGCGGATACTTCCTGGAAAAACCCAACTTCGAACAGGCCAACGCCTTCAAGACCCCTGAGCACATCGCGCCGGTGTGGTACTTCACGCCGTTCTACGCCATCTTGCGCGCCGTACCGGACAAGCTGATGGGCGTGATCGCCATGGGCGCTGCCATTGCCGTGCTGTTCGTGCTGCCCTGGCTGGACCGCAGCCCCGTTCGCTCCATGCGCTACAAGGGCTGGATAAGCAAACTCTTCCTGCTGGTGTTCTGCGTCGCCTTCATCGTCCTCGGCGTGCTGGGGGTACTGGCGCCGACGCCTGGGCGTACCTTGCTGTCGCAGGTGTGCACGTTCCTGTACTTCGCCTACTTCCTGCTGATGCCGTTCTACACAAGGCTCGAGAAGACCAAACCGGTTCCGGAAAGGGTGACTGGCTGATGAAAAAGTTGATTGCTGTAATTCTCCTGGCAGTGATGCCTGCATTCACCCTTGCTGCAGAGCATGGCGTGGAACTGGACAAGGTCGATATCGACCTGAGCGACAAGGCGGCGATGCAGGACGGTGCGCGCACGTTCGCCAACTACTGCATGGGTTGCCACAGTGCCAAGTTTCAGCGCTATGAGCGTGTGGCCGATGACCTGGGCATACCCCACGATGTGATGCTTGAGAACCTGGTGTTCACCGGGGCAAAGATTGGCGACCACATGCAGATTGGCATGAAGCCCAGCGATGCCAAGACCTGGTTCGGTGCCGCGCCGCCCGACCTTACCCTGGTGGCGCGGGTCAGGGGTGCCGACTGGCTGTACAGCTACCTGCGCAGTTTCTACGAGGACCCATCGCGGCCCTACGGCGTGAACAACAAGGTCTTCCCCAACGTCGGCATGCCGAACGTGCTGGTTGGCCTGCAGGGAAACCAGGTGATCGGCTGCAAGCAGGTGCAGACGGTGGTGGATGGCAAAAAACAATTTGACCCATTGACCGGCACGCCGTTGACCCATGAAGCCTGCGATCAGCTGACCATTACGCCGAATTCCGGTACCCTGACCACCGAGCAGTTCGACGAGAAGGTCAAGAACCTGGTGACCTTCCTGGCCTATTCGGCCAACCCGGTCAAACTGGAAAGTCAGCGCATTGGTACTTACGTATTGCTGTACCTGGCTTTCTTCTTCGTATTCGCCTATTTGCTCAAGCGTGAATACTGGAAGGACGTGCACTGATCACGCAGTAACCTCTGGTTGTTGAACGCGCCTGTGGCGCACTGGCAGTTATGCCAGTGCGCCACAGGCGCGTTTTCATTTACAGTTTTTACAAGCATCCCTCGAGAGGAGGCGCTACATGGGCGTAACCAATGGGTTAGCCTGCTATTCCGACCCTGCCGATCAATACTCGCATCGGGTTCGCCTTGTGTTGGCCGAAAAGGCCGTTGACGCGCACATCATCGACGTCGATACCGGCAAGATCCCGCCGCGGCTCGCCGAACTGAACCCGTATGGCAGCGTGCCGACCTTGGTGGATCGGGATTTGGTTCTGTACGAGTCGACCGTGATCATGGAATACCTGGAGGAGCGCTATCCGCACCCTCCGCTGATGCCGGTCTATCCGGTCGGGCGTGGCAATAGCCGGTTGCTGATGCACCGTATCCAGCGAGACTGGTGCAGCCTGGCCGATCAGATTCTCGACCCACGCACCCGCGAGGCTGCCCGTGCAGAGGCTCGCAAGGCACTGCGCGAAAGCCTGACCGGTGTCTCGCCGCTGTTTGCCGAGTTCGCCTGTTTCATGAGCGATGAGCAAAGCCTGGTCGATTGCTGTCTACTGCCCATACTCTGGCGTCTGCCGATGATGGGTATCGAATTGCCGCGGCAAGCCAAGCCGCTGCTGGATTACATGGAGCGACAGTTCGCCCGGGAATCATTCCAGGCAAGCCTGTCGTCCGTTGAACGCGAAATGCGCACGCTTTGAGGAGCTGTTGATGAACTCCAGTCGCCCCTATCTGGTTCGAGCACTGTACGAGTGGATCGTCGACAACGATTGCACACCCCATATGTTGGTCAATGCCGAGTACCCGAAAGTACAGGTGCCGGACGGTTTCGCCAGTGATGGCCAGATCGTCCTGAATGTGTCGCCAAGCGCTGTGCGCAGTTTGCACATGGACAATGACGCCGTCAGCTTCGAAGGCCGTTTTGGCGGTGTGCCCCATTCATTGTTCGTGCCCATTGGCGCGGTGCTGGGTATCTATGCCCGCGAGAATGGACAGGGCATGGTCTTCGAGTTGGAGTCTTCGATGATGGAGGACGACGAGATCGAGGACGATCAGGAGCAGCCTGATGATGATGGGCCGCCAGAAGGGGGCGGGCAGCCTCCGCGCCCAAGCGGGCGGCCAAGTTTGAAAGTGGTGAAATAAAAAAAGGCGGTCCGCAAGGATCGCCTTTTTAGCCTGGGCAATAGACGAGGTGCGCGCTGGTCCGCGCTGCCTGCGGGCTCACGTGTTCAGTCGATGTACTCGAACAGTTTCACGATCTTCTGCACGCCAGACACGCTCTGCACGACGGCAGTGGCGGCATTGGCCTCCTGCTGGGTGACGAGGCCCAACAAGTACACGATGCCATTCTCGGTGATCACTTTGATCCGCGAGCTGGGTACTGCTGTATCGGTCAGCATCTGGGTCTTGATCTTGGTGGTCAACCACGCGTCGTTGTTGCGTGCCAGGATGGAGGAGGGCTGCATGACCTGCAGTTCGTTATGCACCTTCTTGACGCGCTGGACCTGGCTGGCCGTCTGTTCGGCAAGGCTCTTGAGTTCGGCGCGTGGTGTCTGGCCAGCCAAGAGCACGATGCCGTTGTAGCTGCTGACGACGATGTGCGAGCCCTTGTCCAGGTCTGGGCTGGCCTTGGCGATATTCACCGAGGCCTTGGTCTCGATCAGTGAGTCGTCGATCTTGCTGCCAATGGTACGAGTGCCTCGGTCATCCTCGATGGGCGAATTACGAGCAGAGTTGAGTACCGAACTGCAGCCGGTGACGCTCAGGCACAAGGTCAAGGCCACAAGGCCAATGCGCATAGGGGTCATTCTTCACTCCCGAACAGTTGGCTGTCGATCAGATCGCACAGGCAATGGATCGCCAGCAGGTGGACTTCCTGGATGCGAGCGGTCACCGTCGAGGGTACCCGAATCTCGACGTCCTCTGGCAGCAAGAGCGAGGCCATGCCCCCGCCGTCGCGGCCGGTCAATGCTACGACAATCATTTCGCGGTCATGTGCGGCCTGGATGGCCTGGATGACGTTGGCGGAATTGCCGCTGGTAGAGATGGCCAGCAGAACATCCCCAGGTTGGCCCAGGGCGCGGATCTGCTTGGAAAATACCTCGTTGTAACTGTAGTCGTTGGCAATCGAGGTCAGGGTCGAGCTGTCGGTGGTCAGCGCGATCGCTGGCAGGCTGGGGCGTTCGCGCTCGAAGCGGTTGAGCAGCTCCGAGGAGAAATGCTGCGCATCGCCGGCCGAGCCGCCATTGCCGCACGCGAGCATCTTGCCCTCGTTGAGCAGTGCGTTGACCATGACCAGGCTGGCCTGCTCGATGTGCGGTGCCAGGATGTCCATTGCCTGTTGCTTGGTATCGATGCTGGCCTGGAACAGCCGGCGGATTCGGGATTGCATGTCCATCTGGTGACCTTAAATGGGGCGGAGGCCGGCGCGGCACGCGACGGTAATCAGCCCGCGAAACATAGAGCAAAAAGAACGGAGTGGGTTCAGCATTCGAAGGCGTTTTTCAACCATTCGAGCGGCTTGCCAGCATGATGGCTGCCTTGCAGGGCAACCACGTCGAAGCGGCAAGGACAGTTGCCCCATTGAGGCTTCTGATGCAGGAACAGGCTGGCGGCAAGCACCAGCCGCTTCTGCTTGCGCTGATCGATACTGCCGAGGGCGCCACCGAAGCGTGCGTGCAACCGATAGCGGACTTCGACGAATACTACTGTATCGGCGTCGAGCATGACCAGATCAAGCTCGCCTCCTTTGCATCGCCAGTTGCGGGCAATCAGCTTGAGGCCATGCCCTTGAAGGTACTCAAGGGCCTGGTTTTCCGCCGCTTGCCCGGCATGGCTTGGCGAGGCAGGGGGCATCAACGGGGCGTGTCGGGGAGGCGCTTGACCTGGCCACCGGCAAACTCTGCCCACGGCAGCTGACGCTCAACGCGTTGGCTGGCATTGATGCCCAGGTTGCCAGACAGGCCCTGGATACGGCTGTCAGGCAGAGCCTTGAGCTGCCCCAGGCGCGGGGCCAGGCTGTAGGCGTCCACCCCCATGGCATACAGGCGACCCAGGCTGCCGGCAGCTTGCGGCCATTGCTGTACCACCTGCTGGCGGAGGCTGTTGCTGCTGTCGAGCAACCATGGGGTTTCACAGAAACGGATGCCGTTCATGTCGTTGTACTGGTTCACATCGCCGCTGGCGCTGTACAGGTTGGAGGTGGCATAGACCGGCACATCACCTGCGTACTGGAAGTTCAGGGTCGGCTTGATTTGCTGTGCCTGCTGTGGGGTGGCTGCGAGGAACAGGAAGTCGATGTCCTGGCGACGCGCGGGCTGGGCAGCGATGCTGCCGCCCACGGTGCTTTGCACGCTCTTGGCGCGACCTTCGCTTTGGCGCAGCTGGAACAGGTCGGCAATCTGCTGGGCCAGTGCCACGGGCTGGGCAATACGCTCTGCAGCCAGCAATGTGCCGCCGTTGCTCTCCCAGTCCTGACGGAACGCGGCCAGTACACGGTCGCCCCATTCCCCGCTCGGCACCATGGCAACGGCACGGACCATGCCGTCTGCGCGCGCCCTGCGGGACACCTCGCGGGCTTCGTCCTCGGCGGCAAGGCCAAATTGGAACAGTTGAGGCGGCGCTTTCTGACCGGCGTCGGCGTAGTTCAGTGCCAAGGTTGTGATCGGAAGCTGCGGTTTGGCAGCCAGTTGCTTGACCAGCGGTTTTTCCAGCGGGCCAATGACAAGCTGCACGCCATCGGCCTGGGCCTGGCGGTAGAAGTCGTCCAGCGACCCTAGGCGGGAGCTGTCGACCATCTGCACGGACGGGGCAGGCTGCCCGGATTGCTGGGCCTGGAAGTGGGCAGCCATGAAGCCGTCACGCAGCGCACGCGCCACGCCAGCCAATGGGCCTTCCTGGGGAAGTAGCAGGGCGATGCGCGTCAGAGGCTGGCTAGCCAGCTCCTTGAGCTTGGTCAGAGCGGTTGGCAACTGTTTCGCGGCAGGATGATCCGGGTGCTGTTTGACCCAGTCGTCGATCGCTGCCTGTTGCTGTTCCAAGGTACCAGCGCCCTTGACGGTCAGGGCCAAGCTGGACCAGCCTGCCAGGACAGGATCGCTGGTGGGCTGTTGCAGTTGCTCGTTCGACAGCGAGGCGACCAGTGACCAGATGGCATCGTGGTTGGCGCTGGCAGCTTGCCCGCTGAGCAGCGGTGCCAACAGCACGCGCTGCTGGGCGGCGGCCATGGCCTGCCCGTCGGCCTCCAGGGCGGCGGCGTGTACCGAATAGGTACGCACTTGCTGTTGCGCAGGCAATTCGGGCACGTGCTGCAGGCTGGGGTGCTGCAATGCGCTCAGGGCCGCCTTGGGTTGATTGCGGCTCATGGCAAGTTCGGCAGCCAGCGTAACGGCGAACACCTGCTGGGCTGGCTTGAGCGTCTCTACCTGGACTTGTTCGAGAATGCGTGCGGCGCGCGGGAAGTCCTTTTGCTGGTAGGCCATGTCTGCGGCGCTCAGGCGCAGCAGTGCGGCATCTTCGGCAGACTTGCTGGAGGTCGCCCTTTCGAGCAACTGCTCGATGCTGGCATCCGGCGTACGGGGGAGCTCGCCAAGGCTGGATGAGGGCGAACTGGCGCAAGCTGCCAGCAGGGCAGCGAGACAGAAGGCTGTGAGCAGCCGCAGGCAGGCGATCATGTAATTGTCCTGTTACTCGATCAAGTTGGCTGGCGATTGTACCCAAGCGCTGGCTGGGGCGCGATGTCGCCGTGTGAAAGCATCACTATAGGCCTGCTGCCGCGCAGCGGCGTTCAACTTCTTTGCGCGCTGTTGCGGGTGCTCGGGCTACAATGCCCGCTTTGATTTCAATCGCAGGTGCGTGCAGTGACTGATGTGGCCGGGGCTTCGACCGCCCCCGTGGGAACGCTTTATGTGGTGGCAACACCTATCGGCAATCTTGACGACATGAGTGCCAGGGCGCTGAAGGTGCTGGCAGGCGTGTCCCTGATTGCTGCCGAGGACACGCGCCATTCGATCCGCCTGCTTCAACACTTCGGCATCGACACTCCGCTGGCCGCCTGTCACGAACATAACGAGCGGGACGAGGGGGGGCGCTTTCTGACCCGGCTATTGGCCGGCGACGATGTGGCGCTGGTGTCTGACGCAGGCACCCCGTTGATTTCGGATCCGGGTTATCACCTGGTCCGGCAGGCTCGCAGTGCAGGCGTACCCGTGGTGCCGGTACCTGGCGCCTGTGCCTTGATCGCCGCACTGTCGGCGGCAGGCTTGCCTTCGGATCGTTTCATCTTCGAAGGTTTCCTGCCGGCCAAGGCAGCGGGGCGCCGCGCCCGTCTGGAGCAGGTCAAGGAGGAGCCGCGTACCTTGATCTTCTATGAGGCGCCGCATCGCATCCTGGAGTGCCTGGACGACATGCAGGCAGTGTTTGGCGCAGATCGCCCAGCGGTGCTGGCGCGTGAAATCACCAAAACGTTTGAAACCCTCAAGGGCCTGCCTTTGTCCGAGTTGCATGCGTTCGTGGCCGGCGACAGCAATCAGCAGCGGGGTGAATGCGTGGTATTGGTAGGCGGCTGGAGCGCCCCGGAAGGCGAGCAGGGGATTGGCACCGAGGCGCAGCGGGTACTTGACCTGCTGCTGGCCGAGCTTCCGCTCAAGCGGGCCGCGGCGCTGGCGTCGGAAATAACGGGCGTACGCAAGAACCTGCTGTATCAAGTTGCGCTGGAAAAACAGAAAGAGCAGTAGTGGCTAATTGATATATGTGGCGGTAACGCTTGTTCTTGGCAGCATCTGCCGGTACTCTTTGCGCCGGAGAGTCGATCGGACAGTCGCTGCCCGTTTAAGTTCCACCGCATTGCGGTGTCGCTGGCGGGGGGAGGAAAGTCCGGGCTCCGCAGGGCAGAGTGCCAGGTAACGCCTGGGAGGCGCGAGCCTACGGAAAGTGCCACAGAAAACAACCGCCTAAGCACTTCGGTGCCGGTAAGGGTGAAAAGGTGCGGTAAGAGCGCACCGCACGGCTGGCAACAGTCCGTGGCTAGGTAAACCCCACTCGGAGCAAGACCAAATAGGGTTCCATCAGGCGTGGCCCGCGTCGGAACCGGGTAGGTTGCTAGAGGCGTCCAGTGATGGCCGTCGTAGAGGAATGACTGTCCTCGACAAAACCCGGCTTACAGATCGACTCTCCACCTTTTCCTTCCTGCTTGAATCGATAGCAGATCTCATCTGGTAATGCCGAAAAAATCTTACTCTTGATAAATCACTTTAAGTTCGGCCCGCATCGGGTTGTGCGCGTTTGATTTCTCAAGTCTTTTTATTCCCCAGATAGTCTTTCCACATTCCTTTAACGCGCTAAATCTCGGTCATGTAAGGCTTTTCCTTCCGAACGTGCCTTGACGGTGCTGCGGGCGGATTCCTATAGTGTGCGCAAGTGGCAGAAAGTGGGATGAAGTGGGTTTTCTGACACAAAAAAGCTAATATTGTGGGGAATCGCAGCCGTGTTTCGCGGAGCCAATGCCGTCAGTCTCGATGCCAAGGGCCGTCTCGCCATGCCGAGCCGGTATCGTGACGAGCTCGATTCGCGTTGCAACGGGCAGCTGATCGTGACCATCGATGCTGTCGATCCCTGTTTGTGCGTCTACCCGCTCGATGAGTGGGAGCAAATTGAAGCCAAGTTGCGAGCCTTGCCGTCGCTTCGTGAGGAAAACCGCCGCCTGCAGCGCTTGCTGATCGGTAACGCGGTCGACCTTGAGCTTGATGGCAGTGGTCGCTTCCTGGTGCCGCCCCGCTTGCGTGAGTACGCCCGGCTGGACAAGAAGGCGATGCTGGTGGGGCAACTGAACAAATTCCAGCTGTGGGATGAGGAAGCCTGGAACACGGTTTCGGCAGCCGACCTCGCAGCTATCCAACAACCGGGCGCCATGCCCGACGAATTGCGTGACCTGATCCTGTGACCATAGATAGCGGCTTCAACCACATTACCGTCCTGCTCGACGAAGCTGTCGAGGCACTGGCCTTGCGCGCCGACGGTTGCTATCTGGACGGCACCTTTGGCCGTGGCGGACACAGTCGGTTGATTCTCAGCAGGCTCGGCCCACAAGGGCAGCTACTGGGCTTTGATAAAGATCCACAAGCGATTGCCACAGGGCAAGCGCTGGCGGCCGAAGACGGCCGCTTTGTCATTGTGCAGCGCAGCTTTGCCGAGCTGGGTGCAGAAGTGGCCGAACGCGGCCTGCACGGCAAGGTGAGCGGGATACTGATGGACCTGGGTGTGTCCTCACCCCAGCTCGACGACCCGGAACGTGGCTTCAGCTTTCTCAACGACGGGCCGCTGGACATGCGCATGAATCCCGATCAGGGCATCAGCGCCGCCGAATTCATTGCCACCGCGCCGGTCGAGGAAATCGCCCGCGTGTTCAAGGAGTATGGCGAGGAGCGCTTTGCCGGCCGTATGGCCCGTGCCGTCGTCGAGCGCCGTGAAAAGCAGCCGTTCACCCGCACCGGTGACCTTGCCGAGGTTCTCAAGGTAGCCAACCCTGCGTGGGAGAAGGGCAAGAACCCTGCCACCCGCGCGTTCCAGGGCCTGCGTATCCATGTCAACAACGAACTCGGTGACCTGGAAACCGGGCTGCAAGCGGCTATCGACGCGCTGGAGGTTGGCGGTCGCCTGGCCGTGATCAGCTTCCACTCGCTCGAAGACCGGATCGTCAAGCTGTTCATGCGCAAACTGGCCAAGGGCGAAGCTGACAACCTGCCGCGCAACCTGCCCGTGCAGCACAAGGTGTTCGAGCCCAAGATCAAGCTGATCGGTAAAGCCCAGTTCGCCTCCGATGCAGAACTCAAGGCCAACCCCCGCTCACGCAGTGCGGTGATGCGTGTTGCGGAGAAATTGCGGTGAGCAAGTTGTTCGCCAAACCTCTGCCGGGCGGCAGCTTCCTCATGCTCATGCTGTTCGTCGGCGTGCTGGGCTCGGCCATTGCCGTGTCGTATAGCGCGCACTGGAACCGGCAATTGCTCAATACCCTGTACGGGGAGCTGAATGAGCGGGACAAGGCCCAGGCCGAATGGGGCCGGTTGATTCTGGAACAAAGCACCTGGACGGCGGCCAGCCGCATCGAAAACCTGGCCACCGAGCAGCTCAAGATGCGTGTGCCAGCCGCTGACGAAGTGCGGATGGTGGCGCCATGATGAAGCTCGAAGGCGCACTCTACCCCTGGCGGTTCCGCGTAGTCGTTGGCCTGCTGGCGCTGATGGTCGGCGCCATTTGCTGGCGCATCATCGACCTGCAGGTCGTCGACCGCGATTTCCTCAAGGGGCAGGGCGATGCGCGCAGTCTGCGTCACATTCCTATCCCTGCGCACCGTGGCTTGATCACAGACCGCAATGGCGAGCCACTGGCGGTCAGTACGCCGGTCACCACCCTGTGGGCCAACCCCAAGGAAATGCAGGCTTCGCGCGATCGCTGGCCGCAGTTGGCAACCGCCCTTGGGCAGAATCCACAGCAGCTCACCGAGCGCCTGACTCAGCAGGCCAACAAGGAATTCATCTACCTGGTCCGTGGCCTGACGCCCGAGCAGGGGCAGCACGTGCTGGACCTGAAGGTACCGGGCGTCTACGGGCTGGAAGAGTTCCGCCGCTTCTACCCTGCCGGTGACGTGACCGCCCACATGGTCGGTTTTACCGACCTGGATGATCACGGTCGCGAGGGCGTCGAGCTGGCCTATGACGAGTGGCTGGCCGGTGTGCCGGGCAAGCGGCAGGTGATCAAGGACCGGCGCGGTCGCCTGATCAAGGACATCCAGGTCACCAAGAACGCCAAGGCAGGGAAGACCTTGGCGTTGTCGATTGACCTGCGCCTTCAGTACCTGGCTACCCGCGAACTGCGCAACGCCATCGCCGAGCAGGACGCCAAGGCCGGTAGCCTGGTGATCATGGACGTCAAGACCGGTGAGGTTCTGGCGATGGTCAACCAGCCTACCTACAACCCTAACAACCGCCGCAGCATGTTCCCGGCGGCCATGCGCAACCGGGCCATCATCGACGTATTCGAGCCTGGTTCCACGGTCAAGCCCATCTCGATGAGTGCCGCACTGGAAAGTGGCCGCTGGAAGCCCACCGACAAGGTCGAGGTTTATCCGGGCAGCCTGCAGATCGGTCGCTACACCATCAAGGACGTGTCCCGAAGCGAAGGTCCGATCCTCGACCTGACCGGCATTCTGATCAACTCCAGTAACGTGGGCATGAGCAAGATCGCCTTCGATATCGGCGGCGAAGCCATCTACCGGGTCATGTCTCAGGTCGGGCTGGGTCAGTACACCGGCCTGGGTTTCCCGGGTGAGCGCGTCGGCAACCTGCCCAACCACCGGGAATGGCGCAAGGCCGAAACAGCCACGCTGTCGTACGGCTACGGCGTTTCGGTCACCGCCCTGCAGCTGGTGCATGCTTATGCAGCCTTGGCCAACGACGGCAAGATGGTGCCGCTGTCGATCCTCAAGGTGGACAAGGCGCCCGAGGCCGTCCAGGCGATTCCCAAGGACACCGCAGAGACTGTGCAGGGCATGCTCCAGCAAGTGATCGAGGCGCCGCGCGGCGTATTCCGTGCCCAGGTGCCGTTCTATCACGTGGCCGGCAAGTCCGGTACCGCGCGTAAAGCCACGGTGGGCTCCAAGGGCTACACCGAAAATGCCTATCGCTCGCTGTTCGCAGGTTTCGGTCCGATGAGCGATCCGCGTTATGCGATCGTCGTGGTGATCGACGAGCCCGGCAAAGGCGGGTACTTCGGCGGTCTGGTATCGGCACCTGTGTTCAGCAAGGTCATGTCCGGCACCCTTCGGTTGATGAACGTGCCGCCAGACAACCTGCCGCCCCCTGCGCCGGCAGCGCCGGCAAGCCAATCGCAAGTCAATGCAGCAGCTGCCAACGGAGGGCGTGGATAATGACAATGCCATTGAGCAAGCTCTTCGCCCATGCCAGCCGCGATCCGCTGATTCGTGAACTGACCCTCGACAGCCGCAACGTGCGCCCAGGCGACCTGTTCCTGGCGGTGCCTGGGGCCAAGGTCGACGGCCGCGAGCATATCGCCGACGCGCTGGCCCGTGGCGCTGCCGCCGTGGCTTACGAGGAACAGGGCGCCACGGTGCTGCCGCTGACCGATGTACCGCTGATTCCAGTCAAAGGCCTGATCGCCCAGCTGTCGGACATCGCCGGGCGCTTCTATGGCGAGCCCAGCCGCCAATTGAACCTGGTGGGCGTGACCGGCACCAACGGCAAGACCAGCGTTACCCAACTGGTAGCACAGGCGCTCGATCTGTTGGGCCAGCGTTGCGGCCTGGTGGGTACCCTGGGGACGGGTTTCTACGGCGAGCTGAAAAGCGGCCGCCTGACCACGCCTGACCCGATCGCCGTGCAGTCGACCCTGTATGACTTGAAAAAACAAGGCGCCAGGGCCGTGGCCATGGAAGTGTCCTCCCATGCCCTGGAACAGGGGCGTGTAGCGGCCCTGGCGTTCGACATCGCGGTGATGACCAACCTGTCCCGTGACCACCTCGACTACCACGGCAGCATGCAGGCCTACGAAGCGGCCAAGGCCAAGCTGTTTGCCTGGCCAAGCCTGCGCTGCCAGGTGGTCAATCTGGACGACGACTTCGGTCAACGCCTTGCTGACGCCTACGCTCGCAAGCCGATGGCCGATCGCATCGATACCCGGCTGATCAGCTACAGCCTGGAGCACCCCGACGCCTCGCTGTATTGCCCCGAGGCCACATTCGACGACGATGGCGTCTGCGCCACCCTCGTCACCGCCCAGGGCGAGCGCACGTTGCGCACGCAGCTGCTGGGTCGCTTCAACCTCAGCAACGTATTGGCGGCCGTGGCGACCTTGCTGGCATTGGATTACGCGCTGGACGAGATCCTCAAGGTCATGCCGCAGCTGCACGGTCCTGTTGGCCGCATGCAACGCCTGGGCGGCGGCGAAAGGCCCCTGGTGGTGGTCGATTACGCGCACACGCCCGATGCCCTGGAAAAAGTGCTCCAGGCCCTGCGCCCTCATGCCCACGGGCAACTGCTGTGCCTGTTCGGCTGTGGCGGCGACCGTGACCGGGGCAAGCGCCCGCTGATGGCAGAAGTGGCCGAGCGCCTGGCCGACCGGGTGCTGGTGACCGACGACAACCCGCGGACCGAAGACCCGATGCGCATATTCGACGATATTCGTCCCGGCTTTACGGCGCCGACCGAGGTGGCGTTCGTGCCCGGTCGCGGCGAGGCCATCGCCCAGCTGATCGCCGGTGCCCGCGCCGCCGACGTCATCGTGCTGGCCGGCAAGGGACATGAGGATTATCAGGAAATCAACGCGCAGCGGCATGCGTTTTCCGATTTGACCGAGGCCGAAAAGGCACTCGCAGCCTGGGAGGCCCCCAATGCTTGAGGCGATGACGCTCAGCCAGGTGAGCTCCACCTTGCACGGCCGCCTGACCGGCGCCGATGCTCGCTTCGATGGCGTCAGCATCGACAGCCGTAGCGTCGTGCCGGGGCAGCTCTTCGTTGCCCTGACCGGCCCGCGCTTCGACGGCCATGACTACCTGGCAGACGTCAAGGCCAAGGGCGCCGTGGCGGCGCTGGTAGAGCGCGAAGTGCAAGGCGTCGACCTGCCGCAATTGGTGGTCGCCGATTGCCGCCTGGCCCTTGGCCAGCTTGGAGCACTCAACCGGGCCGCCTTCGACAAGCCCGTGGTGGCCATTACCGGGTCCAGCGGCAAGACCACAGTCAAGGAAATGCTCGCCAGCATTTTGCGCACGCGCGGCCTGGTGCATGCCACACGAGGCAACCTGAACAATGACCTGGGCGCGCCCCTGACCTTGTTGGAAATTGCCCCCGAGCATAGCGCCGCCGTCATCGAGCTGGGCGCCTCGCGCATCGGCGAGATTCGCTACACCGTGGGCCTGACCCAGCCTCAGGTGGTGATCATCAATAATGCCGGCACCGCGCACGTGGGTGAATTCGGCGGCCCGGACAAGATCGTCGAGGCCAAGGGCGAAATCCTCGAAGGGCTGGGTGAGGGCGGTACAGCCATTCTCAACCTGGCCGACAAGGCCTTCGACACCTGGCGCACGCGTGCTGGCGATCACCGGGTCGTGAGCTTTGCGCTCGACGATCCCCGTGCCGATTTCCATGCCAGTGGCATTGGCCGTGATCCCCGCGGTTGCCCGTCCTTCACCCTGCACGGGGCCGGCGAGCAGGTGCAGGTGCAACTCAACGTGCTGGGCGTGCACAACGTCAGCAACGCCCTGGCCGCCGCCGCCGCTGCCCATTCCGTGGGCATCAGCCTGCAGGGTATTGCCGCAGGCCTGGCTGCGGTTCAGCCGGTCAAGGGCCGCACCGTGGCGCAGGTCACCCCGCGCGGTGCTCGTGTGATCGATGACAGTTACAACGCAAATCCCACCTCCATGTGTGCCGCCATTGATATACTCGCCGGCTTTTCCGGACGCACCGTCCTGGTGCTTGGAGAAATCGGCGAGCTGGGTCAGTGGGCGCAGGAAGGTCACCATCAGGTGGGTGACTACGCACGCGGCAAGGTCGACGCCTTGTATGCGGTGGGTGCCAACATGGCGCACGCCGTCGAGGCGTTCGGGACCCATGGCCACCATTACGCTACGCAGGCCGCGCTGATCGAAGCAGTCAGTGCCGAAAATGCCAGCGATACCACTATCTTGATCAAGGGCTCGCGCAGCGCTGCGATGGAAAACGTCGTGGCTGCACTGTGCGGTGCCAGCGGGGAGAAACATTAATGCTGCTGCTGTTGGCCGAGTATCTGCAACAGTTCCACAAAGGCTTCGCGGTCTTCCAGTACCTCTCCCTGCGCGGGATTCTCGGGGTGCTTACCGCGTTGTCGCTGGCGCTGTGGCTGGGGCCGTGGATGATCCGTACGCTGCAAATTCGCCAGATCGGCCAGGCCGTGCGCAATGACGGGCCGCAGTCGCACCTGTCCAAGTCCGGTACGCCGACCATGGGCGGGGCGTTGATTCTGTCTGCCATCGCCGTCAGTACCTTGCTGTGGGCCGACCTGACCAACCGATATGTCTGGGTGGTGCTGATCGTCACCCTGGCCTTCGGTGCCATCGGCTGGGTCGACGACTACCGCAAGGTCATCGAGAAGAACTCCCGTGGCCTGCCAAGTCGCTGGAAGTACTTCTGGCAGTCGGTGTTCGGCCTGGCTGCGGCGGTGTTCCTCTACAAGACCGCCCCGACCAGTGTCGAGACCACCCTGATACTGCCGTTCATCAAGGACGTCACCATTCCCCTGGGCATCGGTTTCGTGGTGCTGACCTATTTCGTCATCGTCGGCTCCAGCAACGCCGTGAACTTGACCGATGGCCTGGATGGCCTAGCCATCATGCCGACCGTGATGGTCGGCGGGGCGCTGGGCATCTTCTGCTACCTGTCGGGCAACGTGAAGTTCGCCGAGTACCTGTTGATCCCGTACGTGCCCGGCTCCGGTGAGCTGATCGTGTTCTGCGGCGCACTGATCGGTGCTGGCCTGGGCTTTCTGTGGTTCAACACCTACCCGGCACAAGTGTTCATGGGCGATGTGGGGGCATTGGCGCTGGGCGCGGCGCTGGGCACCATCGCCGTGATCGTGCGCCAGGAGATCGTGCTGTTCATCATGGGCGGCGTGTTCGTGATGGAAACCCTGTCCGTGGTCATCCAGGTCGCTTCGTTCAAGCTGACCGGCAAGCGCGTGTTCCGCATGGCGCCGATTCACCACCACTTTGAACTCAAGGGCTGGCCAGAGCCACGCGTGATCGTCCGATTCTGGATCATCACCGTGATCCTGGTGCTGATTGGCCTTGCCACCCTGAAACTGAGGTAGATGCGCGTGTCACTGATCGCTTCCGACCAATTCCGCATCGTTGTCGGCCTCGGCAAGAGCGGCATGTCCCTGGTTCGCTTCCTGGCGAGCCGGGGCATCGCCTTTGCGGTCGCCGATACCCGCGAGCAACCGCCGGAACTGGAAACCCTGCGCCGTGACTACCCGCAGGTGGAAGTACGCTGTGGCGAGCTTGACGTGGACTTCCTGTGCCGCGCCAGCGAGCTGTACGTCAGCCCAGGCCTGGCCTTGGCTACGCCGGCGCTGCAACAAGCCGCTGCCCGTGGGGTCAAGCTGTCCGGCGACATCGAGCTGTTCGCGCGCAACGCCAAGGCACCCATCATCGCCATCAGTGGATCGAATGCCAAAAGCACCGTCACCACCCTGGTCGGCGAAATGGCCGCCAGGGCGGGCAAGCGCGTGGCGGTCGGCGGCAACCTTGGCACACCGGCCCTCGACCTGTTGGCCGATGACGTGGAGCTGTACGTGATGGAGCTGTCCAGCTTCCAGCTGGAAACCACCGACCAGCTCAATGCCGAAGTCGCCACGGTGCTGAACATCAGCGAAGACCACATGGACCGCTACAGTGGCCTGCCGGCCTACCACCTGGCCAAGCACCGCATCTTCCGTGGTGCGCGGCAGGTGGTGGTCAATCGCCAGGACGCGCTCAGCCGTCCCCTGCCGGTCGAAGGCCGTCCCTGCTGGACCTTTGGCCTGGGCGAGCCCGACTTCAAGGCGTTCGGCCTGCGCGAGGTGGACGGCGAGAAATACCTGGCCTTCGCGTTCCAAACCCTGATGCCGGTTCGCGACCTCAAGGTGCGCGGCGCCCATAACCAAAGCAATGCGCTGGCCGCACTGGCCCTGGGCCATGCTGCGGGCCTGCCCTTCGAGCCGATGCTGCAGGCGCTGCGTGAATTCACGGGGCTCGCTCACCGCTGCCAGTGGGTACGTGAGCGCAACGGCGTGAACTGGTATGACGACTCCAAGGCCACCAACGTTGGCGCCGCACTGGCAGCCATCGAAGGCCTGGGTGCCGATACAGCAGGCAAGCTGGTGCTGATTGCCGGAGGCGACGGCAAGGGCGCCGATTTTGCCGCGTTGCGCGAACCGGTCCGGCGCTACTGCCGCGCCGTGGTGTTGCTGGGCCGTGATGCCGAACGCCTGGGCCAGGCCCTGGGTGATGCTGCGCCGCTGGTGCGGGTGGCCTCCCTGGACGACGCCGTTCAGCGCTGCGCCGAGCTGGCACAGCCCGGTGATGCCGTTCTGCTGTCGCCAGCCTGCGCCAGCCTCGACATGTTCAAAAACTTCGAAGAACGCGGGCGCCTGTTTGCCCAGGCAGCGGGAGCACTGGCATGATCTTCGGCATCCTCAAGCCCTATCCGTCGCCGCTGATCAGCGGCCGTGGCATCGACCTGGACTTCCCCCTGCTGGCCGGTTGCCTGGCGCTGCTGGGCCTGGGCCTGGTGATGATCACTTCCGCCTCCTCGGAAGTGGCCGCCGTTCAGTCCGGCAACCCGCTTTACCACATGTACCGGCACCTGGTTTACGTTTTCCTCGGGCTGGTCGCCTGTGGCGCGACCATGATGGTGCCAATTGCCACCTGGCAGCGCATGGGCTTCATGATGCTCCTGGGGGCCTTCGGCCTGTTGGTCATGGTGCTGGTGCCCGGGATCGGGCGTGAGGTCAACGGCTCGATGCGCTGGATCGGCTTCAGCTTCTTCAACGTCCAGCCGTCTGAAATCGCCAAGGTATTCGTGGTCATCTACCTTGCCGGCTACCTGGTACGCCGTCAGACCGAGGTGCGGGAAAGCTGGATGGGCTTTTTCAAGCCGTTCATCGTGCTGCTGCCCATGGCTGGCCTGCTGCTGATGGAGCCGGACTTCGGCGCCACCGTGGTGATGATGGGGGCGGCGGCTGCCATGCTGTTCCTGGGTGGGGTGGGGCTGTTCCGATTCAGCCTGATGGTGGTGCTGGCGGTTGTCGCGGTGTTCGTGCTGGTGCAGGCGCAGCCCTATCGAATGGCGCGACTGATCACCTTCACCGACCCCTGGTCCGATCAGTTCGGCTCCGGCTACCAGTTGACTCAGGCCCTGATCGCATTCGGACGTGGCGAGTGGCTTGGCGTGGGCCTGGGCAACAGCGTGCAGAAGCAGTTCTACCTGCCTGAAGCGCACACCGACTTCGTGTTCTCGGTGCTGGCCGAAGAGCTGGGTGTGGTGGGCTCGCTGGTCACCATCGCGCTGTTCGTCTTCGTCACTGTCCGTGCGCTGTACATCGGGCTCTGGGCCGAAAAAGCCAAACAGTTCTTCGCCGCGTACATGGCCTTCGGGCTGGCCTTCCTGTGGATTGGTCAGTTCCTGATCAACATTGGCGTGAACGTCGGTTTGCTGCCGACCAAAGGCCTGACCCTGCCGTTCCTCAGCTATGGCGGCAGCTCGCTGGTCATCTGTTGCGCGTGTGTGGGGCTGCTGCTGCGCATCGAATGGGAAAGCCGTACCCACCTGGGCAGCGAGGAGCACGAATTCAGCGAAAGCGATTTTGCCGAGGAGCCTGCCCATGGCCGCTGAAGGCAAGAACGTATTGATCATGGCTGGCGGAACCGGCGGTCACGTGTTCCCGGCCCTGGCCTGCGCGCGCGAGTTCCAGGCGCGTGGCTATACCGTGCACTGGCTGGGTACCCCGCGAGGTATCGAGAATGAATTGGTGCCCCAGGCCGGCCTTACCCTGCATCAGATTCAGGTCACCGGCCTGCGTGGCAAGGGCAAGCTGTCGCTGCTCAAGGCCCCATTGACCCTGGTCAAGGCCGTGCTGCAGGCCCGGCGCATCATCCGCGCGCTCAAGCCTGCCTGTGTGCTGGGCTTCGGCGGGTACGTCACAGGCCCCGGCGGCGTGGCAGCGCGCCTTTGCGGGGTGCCGCTGATCATTCATGAGCAAAATGCCCGCGCTGGCACCGCCAACCGTTTGCTGGTGCCTCTGGCTGCACGGGTGTGCGAAGCCTTCCCCGACACCTTCCAGGCCAGTGAAAAGCGCCGCACCACAGGCAATCCGGTGCGTGCGGAACTGTTCATGGATGCCGAGCGCCCTGCGCTTGGCCAGCGCCAACCGCACCTGCTGGTACTCGGCGGTAGCCTGGGCGCGGAACCCTTGAATACTTTGTTGCCTAAGGCGCTGTCCGAAGTGCCCGAAGCCGTGCGCCCCAAGGTGTTCCACCAGGCGGGCAAGCAACATGCGTCGATCACCGCCGAGCGATACCGCGAAGCGGGTGTCCAGGCGCAGGTCGAGCCCTTCATCAAGGACATGGCCCAAGCCTATGGCTGGGCCGACCTGGTGGTCTGCCGTGCCGGGGCCCTCACCGTCAGCGAGCTGGCGGCAGCGGGCCTGCCCTCGATGCTGGTGCCCTTGCCCCATGCGATCGACGACCACCAGACCCATAACGCCCATTATCTGGCCCGCGAAGGCGCTGCCTTCCTGATGCCACAAGCGACAACTGGCGCAGCGCAGCTCGCTGAACGCCTGAACGAGGTGCTGATGCAACCCGAGAAACTGACTGTCATGGCCGGTACCGCAAGACGCCTGGCCAAACCTGCTGCAACCAGCACCGTCGTCGATATCTGCCTGGAGGTGGCCCGTGGTTGAGAGCCAGAAAGCCATGCCCCAGCCCAAGATGGGCCGTATTCGCCGTATCCACTTCGTGGGTATCGGCGGTGTCGGCATGTGCGGTATCGCCGAGGTGCTGCTGAACCTGGGCTACGAGGTTTCCGGTTCGGACCTCAAGGTCTCGCCTGTGACCGAGCGCCTGGAGTCGTTCGGCGCGCAGATCTTCGTCGGCCATCGTGCAGAGAACGCTGCGACCGCTGACGTGCTCGTGGTGTCGAGCGCCATCAACCCGGCCAACCCTGAAGTGGCAACCGCCCTGGAACGCCGCATTCCGGTGGTGCCACGCGCCGAGATGCTGGCCGAACTCATGCGCTACCGCCATGGCGTGGCCGTGGCCGGGACCCACGGCAAGACCACCACCACCAGCCTGCTGGCCTCGGTATTCGCCGCCGGTGGGCTGGACCCCACGTTCGTCATCGGTGGCCGTTTGACCGCAGCGGGCACCAATGCCCAGCTGGGCACCAGCCGTTACCTGATCGCCGAAGCCGATGAAAGCGACGCCAGCTTCCTGCACTTGCAACCGATGGTCGCCGTGGTCACCAACATCGACGCCGACCACATGGCCACCTACGAAGGGGACTTCAACAAACTGAAGAAGACCTTCGTCGAGTTCCTGCACAACCTGCCGTTCTACGGCCTGGCGGTGATGTGCCTGGATGACCCGGTGGTGCGCGAGATCCTGCCCCAGGTCAAGCGCCCGACGGTCACCTACGGCTTCAGCGAAGAAGCCGATATCCGCGCCATCAACGTCCGCCAGCAAGGCATGCAGACGCATTTCACCGTCTTGCGCCGCGACTGCGAGCCGCTGGAAGTCTCGGTGAACATGCCCGGCAACCACAACGTGCTCAATGCACTGGCGACCATTGCCATCGCCACTGACGAAGGCATTCCCGACGAAGCCATTCTCCAGGGGCTCTCCGGGTTTCAGGGCGTCGGCCGTCGGTTCCAGGTGTACGGTGAGCTGCCCGTGGAAGGCGGCAGCGTGATGCTGGTGGATGATTACGGTCATCACCCCACTGAAGTGGCCGCGGTGATCAAGGCCGTGCGTGGCGGCTGGCCAAGCCGCCGCCTGGTGATCGTCTACCAGCCGCACCGCTACAGCCGCACCCGCGACCTGTACGACGACTTCGTCCAGGTGCTCGGTGACGCCAACGTGCTGCTGCTGATGGAAGTCTACCCGGCTGGCGAAGAGCCGATCCCCGGGGCCGATAGCCGCCAGCTGTGCCACAGCATTCGCCAGCGCGGCAAGCTGGACCCGATCTACATCGAGCGCGGCGCCGAGCTGGCGCCGTTGGTTCAGCCGTTGCTGCGTGCCGGCGACATCCTGATCTGCCAAGGTGCCGGCGATGTCGGTGGCCTGGCTCCGCAATTGATGAAAAGCCCGCTGTTTGCCGGCGCCGTGCAGGAGACGTCTAAATGACCAGCGCCTACGACCTATTGCCCAGCACCTTGGACGTCAAGGCGTTCGGCCGCGTCGCCGTGCTCTATGGGGGCAAGAGCGCCGAGCGGGAAGTCTCGCTCAAGTCCGGCGCCGCCGTGATAGGTGCGCTCACCGAAGCCGGCGTGGACGTCGTCGCCATCGACGTGGGCGATGACCTGCTTGCGCGTCTGCAAAGCGAAAAAATCGACCGTGCCTTCATCATCCTGCACGGCCGCGGCGGCGAAGACGGCAGCATGCAGGGGTTGCTCGAGTGCCTGGGCATTCCCTACACCGGTAGCGGCATCCTGGCTTCGGCCTTGGCGATGGACAAGCTGCGCACCAAGCAGGTTTGGCAGAGCCTGGGCATTCCTACCCCGCGGCATGCGGTATTGGCCAGCGAAAGCGATTGTTTGCGTGCCAGTACGGAACTGGGCTTCCCGCTTATCGTCAAACCTGCCCATGAAGGCTCCAGCATCGGCATGGCCAAGGTGAACAGCGAGCAAGAACTGGTTGCCGCCTGGCGAGATGCCGCCAACTACGATTCTCAGGTACTCGTGGAACAGTGGATTCACGGCCCGGAGTTCACCATTGCGGTGTTGCGCGGGCAGGTACTGCCGCCGATTGCCCTGGGAACCCCCCACGTGTTCTACGACTACGACGCCAAATACATCGCCAACGATACCCAGTACCGCATTCCCTGTGGGCTCGATAGCGCCAAGGAGCAGGAACTGATCGATCTGACCGCCCGCGCTTGCGATGCCATCGGCATCGAAGGCTGGGGGCGGCTGGACGTGATGCAGGACGAGCAGGGCCGGTTCTGGCTGCTCGAAGTCAACACCGCACCAGGCATGACTGATCATAGCCTGGTGCCCATGGCGGCCCGCGCGGCCGGCTTGGACTTCCAGCAACTGGTGCTGGCGATCCTGGCCGAAAGCGTGGCGACGCGAGGTTAATCATCATGCAGGGCGCAATGGTACGTCAGCAGCAACCCGTTACCGGCCGCAGCAAGCCGGTGCCGCGTGGTGCCAGCCGGCTGGTGGCCGACGAGCCCGTATCGGCGCGCCTGCCGCGTCCAAGCCTGGGCGGCCTCAAGCGCCTGCTGTGGCCGGTGTTGCTGGTAGCCGCAGGCTTCGGCGCCTACGAGGGGGCCATACGGCTCATGCCGTATGCCGACCGGCCGATCACCAAGATCGACGTGCAGGGCGACCTGACCTACATCAGCCAGCAGTCGGTGCAGCAGCGTATCGCCCCCTATGTGGCCGCAAGCTTCTTCACCGTCGACCTGCCGGCGATGCGCAAGGAGCTTGAGCAGATGCCCTGGATCGCCCATGCCGAAGTGCGCCGGGTATGGCCGGACGAAGTGGTGATTCGCCTCGAGGAACAACTGCCGGTGGCACGCTGGGGTGACGCGGCCTTGCTCAATAACCAGGGCCAGGCCTTCACACCGCGCGAACTGGCCAACTACGAGCACCTGCCACAATTGGCCGGCCCCCAGCGGGCCCAGCAGCAGGTCATGCAGCAGTATCAGATATTGAGCCAGATGCTGCGCCCCCTGGGCTTCTCCATTGCGCGCCTGGAGTTGCGCGAGCGAGGCAGCTGGTTCCTGACCACGGGCGCGAGCAGTGCAGGGCCTGGTATCGAGCTGCTGCTGGGGCGCGACCATCTGGTCGAGAAGATGCGCCGTTTCATTGCCATTTACGACAAGACGCTTAAAGAGCAGATCGCCAACATCGCCCGCATCGATCTGCGATATGCCAACGGGCTTGCCGTTGGCTGGCGGGAACCGATTGCACCGACGACGGCCCAACCCGCCGTTGCGAAGAATTAGAGAGAGGCAGGACCATGGCAAACGCGCATAGCGGCAAAATGATCGTCGGGCTGGACATCGGCACTTCCAAGGTAGTGGCCTTGGTAGGTGAGGTGGGCGAAGACGGCACGCTGGAAATCGTCGGGATCGGCACACACCCGTCCCGCGGCCTGAAAAAAGGCGTGGTGGTGAACATCGAGTCCACCGTGCAATCGATCCAGCGCGCCGTTGAAGAAGCTCAGCTGATGGCGGGCTGCCGCATCCACTCGGCCTTCGTGGGCGTTGCAGGCAATCACATCCGCAGCCTGAACTCCCATGGCATCGTCGCCATTCGCGATCGCGAAGTCAGCCTGGCCGACCTTGAGCGTGTGCTCGATGCCGCCCAGGCGGTGGCCATTCCGGCGGACCAGCGGGTGCTTCACACCCTGCCGCAGGACTACGTGATCGATAACCAGGAAGGCGTGCGCGAACCGCTCGGCATGTCGGGCGTGCGCCTGGAGGCCAAGGTTCACGTGGTGACCTGCGCCGTCAATGCCGCCCAGAACATCGAGAAATGCGTGCGCCGCTGCGGCCTCGAAATCGACGACATCATTCTCGAGCAACTGGCATCGGCCTATTCGGTACTGACCGACGACGAGAAAGAGCTGGGCGTGTGCCTGGTCGACATCGGCGGCGGCACCACCGACATCGCGATTTTCACCGAAGGCGCCATTCGCCACACCGCCGTCATTCCGATTGCCGGCGACCAGGTGACCAATGACATTGCCATGGCCCTGCGTACGCCCACACAGTATGCCGAGGAAATCAAGATCCGTTATGCCTGCGCCTTGGCCAAGCTGGCAGGTGCAGGTGAAACCATCAAGGTGCCAAGCGTTGGCGACCGTCCTCCGCGCGAACTGTCGCGCCAGGCATTGGCCGAAGTGGTCGAGCCGCGCTACGACGAACTCTTCACCCTGATCCAGGCTGAACTTCGCCGCAGCGGCTACGAGGACCTGGTGCCTGCTGGCATCGTCCTGACCGGTGGCACCGCCAAGATGGAAGGCGCGGTCGAGCTGGCCGAGGAAATTTTCCACATGCCGGTACGCCTGGGCGTGCCGCACAGCGTGCGCGGCCTGAGCGACGTGGTACGCAACCCGATTTATTCCACCGGTGTGGGCTTGCTTACCTACGGGCTGCACAAGCAGACCGAAGACCTGCCCTTGACCGGCAACAGCAGCAGCAACAACAGCTATGGCGATGAACCGAAGGCCCCGGTGCTTGAGCGCTTCAAGCGGTGGGTACAAGGCAACTTCTAAGTTTCAAAGCAGTAGTGGTAGGCGCGACAACTAGAGAACTGTAAGGAGAGGGAAAATGTTCGAGCTCGTAGACAACGTCCCGCAAAGCCCGGTCATCAAGGTGATCGGCGTAGGTGGTGGTGGTGGTAACGCCGTCAATCACATGGTCAAGAGCAGCATCGAAGGCGTGGAGTTCATCTGCGCCAACACCGATGCTCAGGCGCTCAAGAACATTGGTGCGCGCACCATCCTGCAATTGGGCACTGGCGTGACCAAGGGCCTGGGTGCTGGCGCCAATCCGGAAGTCGGTCGTCAGGCCGCGCTGGAAGACCGTGAGCGCATCGCCGAAGTGCTGCAAGGCACCAACATGGTGTTCATCACCACCGGCATGGGCGGCGGTACCGGTACCGGTGCAGCGCCGATCATCGCCGAAGTGGCCAAGGAAATGGGCATCCTCACCGTGGCAGTGGTGACCCGTCCGTTCCCGTTCGAGGGCCGCAAGCGGATGCAGATCGCCGATGAAGGCATCCGCATGCTGGCCGAAAGCGTCGACTCGCTGATCACCATCCCCAACGAGAAACTGCTGACCATCCTGGGCAAGGACGCAAGCCTGTTGTCCGCGTTCGCCAAGGCCGATGACGTGTTGGCCGGTGCCGTTCGCGGTATCTCCGACATCATCAAGCGCCCGGGCATGATCAACGTCGACTTCGCCGACGTGCGCACCGTGATGGGTGAGATGGGCATGGCCATGATGGGCACCGGCTGCGCCAGTGGCCCGAACCGTGCTCGCGAGGCGACCGAGGCTGCGATCCGCAACCCGCTGCTCGAGGACGTCAACCTGCAGGGCGCCCGTGGCATCCTGGTCAACATCACCGCAGGTCCGGACCTGTCCCTGGGTGAATACTCCGACGTGGGTAGCATCATCGAAGCGTTCGCCTCGGACCATGCCATGGTCAAGGTCGGTACCGTGATCGACCCAGACATGCGCGACGAACTGCATGTCACCGTCGTGGCCACCGGCTTGGGTGCGCGTATCGAGAAGCCGGTCAAGGTGGTGGACAACACTCTGCAGACTGCCCAGCAGGCCTACGAGGCGTCCAACCCTGCCCCTGCGCGTCAGGAGCAGCCAGCCGTCAACTACCGTGATCTGGAGCGCCCGACCGTCATGCGCAATCAGGCGCACGCGGGTGCGGCAGCGGCGGCCAAGCTGAACCCTCAGGATGACCTGGATTATCTGGATATTCCGGCCTTCCTGCGTCGTCAGGCTGATTAATGAAATTTATCAGGGCTATGAAGGTGATTGGTATTCATCAAAGGTTGGGTCTGGTATTATCGCCAGCCTTTGTTGATAACTGTTCGCAATTTGCGCTGAAGCGGCCAATGCCATGATTAAACAACGCACCCTGAAGAATACCATCCGTGCCACAGGTGTCGGTCTGCACTCTGGGGAGAAGGTCTACCTGACCCTCAAGCCTGCACCTGTTGACACCGGCATCGTCTTCCGCCGCGCCGACCTCGACCCTGTGGTCGAGATCCCGGCGCGTGCGGCCAATGTCGGCGAGACAACCATGTCCACGACGCTGGTCAACGGTGACGTCAAGGTCGATACGGTCGAGCATCTGCTCTCCGCCATGGCGGGCCTGGGCATCGATAACGCCTACGTCGAGCTCTCCGCCTCGGAAGTACCGATCATGGATGGCAGCGCCGGACCTTTCGTATTCCTGATACAGTCTGCCGGCCTGGAAGAACAGGACGCAGCCAAGAAGTTCATCCGCATCCTGCGTGAGGTAACGGTGCAAGAGGGCGACAAGCGCGCCACCTTCCTGCCTTTCGAGGGGTTCAAGGTGAGCTTCGAGATCGACTTCGATCACCCGGTGCTTCGCAACCGGACCCAGAGCGCAAGCGTCGACTTCTCCAGCACCTCGTTCGTGAAGGAAGTCAGCCGCGCCCGCACCTTTGGCTTCATGCGTGACATCGAATACCTGCGCAAGCACAACCTTGCGCTGGGCGGCAGTGTAGAAAACGCCATCGTGGTCGATGAGGAAGGCGTGTTGAACGAAGACGGTCTTCGCTACGAAGACGAGTTCGTCAAACACAAGATTCTCGACGCCATTGGCGACCTGTACTTGCTGGGCAACAGCCTGATTGGCGAGTTCAAGGGCTTCAAGTCCGGTCACGCGCTGAACAACCAGCTGTTGCGCAAGCTGATTGCCGAAACCGATGCCTGGGAAGTGGTCACTTTCGAAGATGCCAGCACGGCGCCGATCTCGTATATGCGTCCTGTCGCGGCTGTGTAAGCTCGAACACTCTCTAGTTCATTGAGGCCACCTTCGGGTGGCCTTTTTTATGGCTTGCTTATGGGCAGAGACACCCATCAATCCATCCAGATGGCCCGAGCCGACCGTGTAAGTCGGGGCAGCGTCGGACTGTATCCTGCGGCGCCGAGGCGGCAAAGGCATCGACTCAGGCTTCGATGGTGGATGCGATCCATCGGCTTGGCCCTGGGGCTGCCCTTGCGCGCGGCTCTTTCATCCTCGATATGATCCAGGCGCGCATGCACCTGTGAGTATTGGCGGCCATCCAAACCCGGCGCCGCCGAGGATGGCTCGCACCATCAGGCTGAACAGCGCAGTCTGTAACGCCTTCAAAATCTTGGTTGCTGCCGCCCGAAGCCCCCTGGCAAATCGGTCAGTCCTTGGCCTGCGCATGCGCCGCCAGGCGCTCCAGTGCGGCCCGCAATTTCGCGTCAGTGATGCCTTCGGCCGTCTGCAGCAGGCTCTCGGCCGCGCTGTTGGACAACTCGGTCGCATGCCCGCCGCGTTTGGCGGGTACCAAGGGTGGTTGCACCTTGAAAAGAATACGCCTGAGGTTGCCGAACGCATCGGTTGCCTGCAACGCCGCCATCAGGCGCTTTTGCTGGTAACGCAGGCGCGTGGCCCAGTGCCCATCGGTTACCACAAGCAGTAAGGTACCGTCACGCCATGACGCCACGTGGCAGTGCTCGCGTGCAGCCGGCTGCAACTGGCCTTCGACCAGGCGTTGCAGGTGCTCCAGGCGCTCGGCCTGGTTGAGCAACAGGCGCAGCGGGCGAACCTGGCGCAGCAACGCCGAGGGCAGCTGGGCGGGGGAGGGTTTGTAGGCCATGGGTATACGCATGAGGTTACAAGTAGGGCAGTCTAACACTTCAGCGTCTGTCCCGATCACCCGGCGGTTGAGCCCACTGGCCAAGCGCTGCGCCTGGCGCTACCGGGGCCAGGCCCTGCAAGGCAGCGCGCACAGGCGAGTCTTGAACGCTTTCATCTTTCCAGGTCTTGAACTCAGGGGAAATGCCCCTATCTAAGACACGCCCCTGTAAAAGCGCTGTGCCAGCATCGTGGAATCCACCACTTTCATCACCATCGTTTCCGGGTAGAATGCTCGTTCGCATGCGGCCTTAGGGCTGCACGGGCGACTCATGGGGCCGCCCTCCATCCCTACGTGTGGAAGATCCTGCCAATATGTTTGCGCCTTTGTTAAAGAAACTTTTTGGAAGCAAGAACGAGCGTGAAGTCAAACGCATGCTCAAGACGGTGAGTATCGTCAATGCCTTCGAAGAGAAGATGGTGGCCCTCTCCGACGAGCAGCTGCGTGGCAAGACTGCCGAGTTCAAGGAGCGTTTGGCCAAAGGCGAAACACTGGACCAACTGCTGCCCGAAGCCTTCGCCGTCGCCCGTGAGGCTGGCAAGCGCGTAATGGGCATGCGTCACTTCGACGTTCAGCTCATTGGCGGCATGACCCTGCACGAGGGCATGATCGCGGAAATGCGCACCGGTGAGGGCAAGACCCTGGTCGGTACCTTGGCCGTCTACCTCAATGCATTGTCCGGCAAGGGCGTGCACGTGGTCACCGTCAACGACTACCTCGCCCGTCGTGACGCCAACTGGATGCGCCCGCTGTACGAGTTCCTCGGCCTGTCGGTCGGTATCGTCTCGGCCTTCCAGCCGCCGGAAGAAAAGCGCGCAGCCTACGCTGCCGACATCACTTACGGTACCAACAACGAATTCGGTTTCGACTACCTGCGCGACAACATGGCGTTCAGCCAGGACGAGAAGTTCCAGCGTGAGCTGAACTTCGCAGTGATCGACGAAGTGGACTCGATCCTCATCGACGAAGCCCGTACGCCGTTGATCATTTCCGGCCAGGCCGAGGACAGCTCCAAGCTGTACATCGAGATCAACCGCCTGATCCCGCGCCTGACCCAGCACATCGAGGAAGTCGAAGGCCAGGTCACCCAGGAAGGCCACTTCACCATCGACGAGAAGACCCGCCAGGTCGAGCTCAACGAAGCCGGTCACCAGTTCATCGAAGAAATGCTGACCCAGGTCGGCCTGCTGGCCGAGGGCGAGAGCTTGTACTCGGCGCACAACCTGGGCCTGCTGACCCACGTCTATGCCGGTCTGCGCGCGCACAAGCTGTTCCACCGCAACGTCGAGTACATCGTGCAGGACGGCCAGGTGCTGCTGATCGACGAGCACACCGGGCGTACCATGCCGGGTCGTCGCCTGTCCGAAGGCCTGCACCAGGCCATCGAGGCCAAGGAAAACCTCAACATTCAAGCCGAGAGCCAGACCCTGGCCTCCACCACGTTCCAGAACTACTTCCGTCTGTACTCGAAACTGTCGGGCATGACCGGCACCGCCGATACCGAGGCCTTCGAGTTCGCCCAGATCTACGCCCTGAACGTGATGGTCATTCCGCCGAACAAGCCCCTGGCGCGCAAGGACCACAACGACCTGGTGTACCTGACCGCCGAAGAGAAGTACGCCGCGATCATCGCCGACATCAAGGAAACCTTGAAGCAAGGCCGGCCGGTGCTGGTGGGTACGGCCACCATCGAAACCTCCGAGCACATGTCCAACCTGCTGCACAAGGAAGGCATCGAGCACAAGGTTCTGAACGCCAAGTACCACGAGAAGGAAGCCGAGATCATTGCCCAGGCCGGTGCGCCAGGCGCGCTGACCATTGCCACCAACATGGCCGGTCGCGGTACCGACATCCTGTTGGGCGGCAACTGGGAAGCTGAAGTGGCCGCACTGGAAAACCCAACGGCCGAGCAGATCGCGCACATCAAGGCCGACTGGCAGAAGCGTCACCAGCAGGTGATCGAGTCCGGTGGCCTGCACGTCATCGCCTCCGAGCGTCACGAATCGCGTCGTATCGACAACCAGCTGCGCGGTCGTTCCGGTCGCCAGGGTGACCCGGGTTCCAGCCGCTTCTACCTCTCGCTCGAAGACAGCCTGATGCGCATCTTCGCCTCTGACCGGGTGAAGAACTTCATGAAGGCGCTGGGCATGCAGTCGGGCGAAGCCATCGAACACCGCATGGTCACCAACGCCATCGAAAAGGCCCAGCGCAAGGTCGAAGGCCGCAACTTCGATATCCGCAAGCAGTTGCTCGAATACGACGACGTGGCCAACGAGCAGCGCAAGGTCATCTACCACATGCGCAACAGCCTGCTGGCCGCAGAGAACGTGGGCGACACCATCGCCGAATTCCGCAAGGAAGTACTCGACGCCACCATCAGCCAGCACATCCCGCCGCAATCGCTGCCTGAGCAGTGGGACGTGGCCGGCCTGGAAGCCTCGCTGTCCAGTGACTTCGCCATGAAGTTGCCGATCCAGCAGTGGCTCGACGAAGACGACCACCTCTACGAAGAGACCCTGCGCGAGAAGCTGCTGCACGAAATCACCACGGCCTACACCGAGAAAGAAGACCAGGCCGGGATGGAAGCACTGCGCACCTTCGAGAAGCAGATCCTGCTGCGTGTGCTGGACGACCTGTGGAAGGACCACCTGTCGACCATGGACCACCTGCGTCATGGTATCCACCTGCGCGGCTACGCCCAGAAGAACCCGAAGCAGGAGTACAAGCGCGAGTCGTTCACCCTGTTCCAGGAACTGCTCGAGTCGATCAAGCGCGATGCCATCCGTGTGCTCTCGCACGTGCAGGTTCGCCGCGAAGACCCTGCCGAGGAAGAAGCACGCCTGCGCCGCGACGCCGAAGAGTTGGCCAGCCGCATGCAGTTCGAACACGCGCCCGCACCTGGTCTTGAAAGCGAGCAGTTGGCCGAGGAGGGCGCTGAGGTAGCCGTGGCTGCCGAGCCTGTGCGCAACGAGCAGAAACTGGGTCGCAACGAGCCGTGCTGGTGTGGTTCGGGCAAGAAATTCAAGCACTGCCACGGCCAGATCGAGTGATCTGACCGCAAGGCCGTCACAGGGCGCACGGCGCCGTGCTGGCTGCTCACTGCCAAGGGGCTACTGCGCAGCCCATCGCCGACACGCCAGCGCCGCCCTGAGCTGCGTCGATTCAAGCCATGCGGTATGCCCGGTTCGCCCGGGCTTGCCAAAGATGGGCCGCACAGCGGCCCTTTTTTTCACCACACGTATTTTCTAGGAGCGCTCCAATGGCTGTTGGTCTTGGTCCTTTGCCTACGCTGCACCCCGTCCCGGGTTTCGAACTCGGTATTGCCTCCGCCGGCATCAAGCGCCCGGGGCGCAAGGATGTGGTGGTCATGCGCTGCGCCGAGGGTTCGAGTGTGGCCGGTGTGTTCACCCTCAATGCCTTCTGCGCCGCCCCCGTGATCCTGGCCAAGCAGCGGGTGCAGGGTACCGTACGCTACCTGCTGACCAACACGGGCAATGCCAACGCCGGCACGGGCGCCCCCGGCTTGGAAGCGGCGCAGCGGACCTGCGCGAAACTCGCCGAGCTTGCTGGTGTGTCCGCCGAGTCGGTTTTACCGTTCTCCACCGGTGTGATCGGTGAGCCACTGCCGGTGGAAAAGATCGAAGGTGCCTTGCAAGCTGCCCTGGACAACCTGTCGGAAAACAACTGGGCTGAAGCGGCCACCGGCATCATGACCACCGACACCTTGCCCAAGGGCGCGAGCCGTCAGTTCCAGCACGACGGCGTGACCGTGACCGTGACCGGTATCAGCAAGGGCGCGGGCATGATCCGCCCGAACATGGCGACCATGCTGGGCTACATCGCCACCGACGCCAAGGTCGCGCCAGGCGTGCTCAAGGACCTGATGCTGGACGGGGCCAACAAATCGTTCAACCGCATCACCATCGACGGTGATACCTCGACCAACGACTGCTGCATGCTGATCGCCACCGGCCAGGCCGACCTGCCGGAAGTCACCCAAGCCAGCGGAGCCCTGTTCGAAGCTTTGAAAAAGGCTGTGTTCGAGGTCTGCATGGAGGTGGCACAGGCCATTGTCCGTGACGGTGAGGGGGCGACCAAGTTCGTGACCGTGCAGGTCAACGGCGGTGGCAACCCTCAGGAATGCCTGGACGTCGGCTACGCCGTGGCGCATTCGCCGCTGATCAAGACCGCACTGTTCGCCTCCGATCCCAACTGGGGCCGCATCCTCGCAGCGGTTGGGCGTGCCGGCGTGCCCGCGCTGGATGTGAGCCTGATCGATGTCTACCTGGATGAGGTGTGCATTGCCAGCCAGGGCGGTCGTAGCCCGAGCTATACCGAAGACCAGGGCGCCCGGGTGATGGCCCAGGAAGAAATCACCATCCGTATCGACCTTGGCCGTGGCCAGTGCAGTGAAACCATCTGGACCACCGACCTCTCTCACGAATACGTGAAAATCAACGCCGAGTACCGCACCTGATGCAGCCGGGGCCGCTCGCGGTCCCGATGTTTCAATGCCAAGGGAGCAAAACCATGAGCTTTATGCCAACCCCATTGCCCACGGCTGGCGTGACGGAGTGTGACCGATGAAACGGGTTCACGTCGTTGCAGCCGTGATTCGGGGCATGGACGGGCGGATACTCATCGCCCGCCGCGCCGACACCCAACACCAGGGCGGCCTCTGGGAGTTTCCGGGAGGCAAGGTGGAGCCCGGTGAAAGCGTCGAGGCCGCGCTGGCGCGTGAGCTCGACGAGGAGCTGGGCATCCAGGTAACGCGCTCGCGGCCCTTGATCAAGGTCAGTCACGACTACCCCGACAAACACGTACTGCTCGAGGTGCGCGAGGTCGAGGCCTTCAACGGTGAACCCCATGGCGCCGAGGGGCAACCGCTGGCCTGGGTCGCGCCCCGTGAGCTGCCGGACCATGCGTTTCCCGAGGCCAACAAGCCCATCGTCAACGCTGCCCGGCTGCCGGATCAATACCTGATCACACCCGACGGCCTGGACGTGCCTGACATGCTCAAGGGTATCCAGAAGGCCGTGGCCAGTGGCATCCGGCTGATCCAGTTGCGTGCACCGGACATGTACGACCCCAAGTACCGCGATGTGGCGGTTGATGCGGTGGGGTTATGCGCGGGCAAGGCCCAGCTCATGCTCAAGGGGCCTCTGGAGTGGTTAGGCGACTTCCCGTCGGCAGGCTGGCACCTGACGGCAGCGCAGTTGCGCAAGTATGCCGACAAGGGCAGGCCGTTCCCGGTCCAGCGCTGGCTTGCCGCCTCCTGCCACACTGCCGAGGAGCTTGCCCTGGCCCAGCAGATGGGGGTCGACTTCGTCACCCTGTCGCCGGTCCAGCGTACCGAAAGTCACCCAGAGGCCGCGCCGCTTGGCTGGGAACAGGCCCAGCACCTGATTGCCGGGTTCGACCAACCGGTGTACCTGCTCGGTGGCGTGGGCCCAGCGGACCGCGAACAGGCCTGGCTAGCCGGGGCGCAGGGCGTTGCGGGTATCAGGGCGTTCTGGCCGACCCTCTGACGCCGGACCGGTGCGGCAAGCGCTTGGCGTCAGCCTTGAGGTTTTTCGGCCGGCTGCCACAGGACCTCGGCAATGCCTTGCCGCCTGCCGATGATACGGGCGGCAACGAACAGCAGGTCCGATAGGCGGTTGATGTACGCCAGGCCGACACCCTCCAGCGGCTCTACGGTATTGAGGTGCTGGCAGCGTCGCTCGGCGCTGCGTGCCAGGCTGCGGCACACGTGTGCTTGGGCGACCAGGGCCGACCCGCTGGGCAGGATGAAATTCTTCAGTGGGCCCAGTTCGTCATTCCACTCATCGATGGCCGCCTCCAGCCGCTCCACCTCTGCCGTGGTCAGGGCCTGGTAACTGGGCATGGCCAGCTCCCCGCCCAGGTCGAACAGGCGGTGCTGGCAGGGCGCCAGAACGCGGCTGACTTCGTCCAGACCTTGTTCATCCAGGCCGGCCAGCAACAGGCCAAGCTGGCTGTTGAGGCTGTCCACTTCGCCGATGGCTTCGATGCGTGGATGATCCTTGGGCACACGCCGGCCATCGCCCAGGCCGGTTTCACCTGTGTCGCCAGTGCGGGTATAGATTTTGGACAAGCGGTAGCCCATGTCATTGCTCCGTGGTGACCGGCAGCGGCGGATGCGGCTGGCCGAGGGGCAGGCGCAGGGTGAAACAGGTCCCCTGCCCAGGCGTGGAATGCACCTCCATCTGCCCCTTGTGGTTATTGGTGATGATGAAGTACGACACCGAAAGCCCAAGACCGGTGCCCTGGCCGATTTCCTTGGTCGTGAAGAAAGGCTCGAAGGTGCGCTTGCGCACGGCTTCGGGCATGCCCACGCCATTGTCCTCCACTTGGATTTCTGCCCAGGGCGGCGCAAGCCGTGTGCGCAAGATGATACGGCCTGGCTCGCAAGGTGCCGGGCGCTGGTGAATGGCCTGGGCGGCGTTCTTGAGCAGGTTGAGCAATACCTGCTCCAGTTCGTTGGCGGTGCAGGGCACAGGCCCCAGCGCCGGGTCGAACTGGCGCACGATGGCCTGGCCTTTGAAGTCGAAACCAATGGCCAGGTCGAAGTCGTTGCCTGCTATGTCCACCGCCTGGTCAATCAAGGCAGGGAGGTCGCAGGGCGCCAGTTCGCGCGTGCTGCGACGGCTGAAACTGAGCATGTGGGTGACGATCTTGGCGGCCCTGGCACCCGCTTGCTGGATGCCATCGAGCAACTGAGGCACTTCGCGGCTTTGCAGGTAGGCGTTGACCGTGGTCAGGTCGATGCCCAGCGCGTGGGCTTGCTCAAGATTGCGCGGCAGATCAGGTGACAGGCGGCGGCGGATATTCTGCACGTTATGCAGGATGGCCCCGAGCGGGTTGTTGATTTCGTGGGCCATGCCGGCCGCCAGGCCACCGACCGAGAGCATCTTTTCCGACTGCACCATCATTTCTTCGAGCGACAGACGTTGGGTGATGTCATCGATCCGGATCACCACGCCCCGGCCTCCACCGCCGGTGAGTGGGTAGAAGGTCAATGCGTAATGCCGCGGCTCATCATCCTTGTGCCAGGTAACACGCTCGATTTTCGCCACCCGGTGCCGCTCCACCGTGTCCTTCAACTGTGGCAAGAAGGGTTTTAGCGGTGCGAAGGCGATGAACACCGGTTGGTTGAGCGCCTCGTTGAGGGTCGTGCCGGATAACGCCGTTGCCTCTTGGTTCCACTGGGTCACGTACAGCTGCTCGTCCAAGGCGATCAGGGCCGACGGCATGGAGTCGATGATGCTGTTCAGGTAGTTCTGAAAGCCTGTGAGCTTTTTCTCGATCTTGCTGCGCACCTGCACTTCGAGCTCGAGCTTGCGGTTTGTATGACGCGTTTGCTCGGCGAGCCCCTGGGCCTGGTCGTAGGCACTCTGGAACTCGTCCCGGGCACGCTTGAGCTGGTGCTCCCGGGCTTCGATGCGCGAGAGCATCGTATTGAAGGCATTGGCCAGGCTACCGATCTCGTCGTCGTTGCCGCGTCGGGCCCGCAGCGCGTAGCTCTCCTCACGGGTGACCTGGCGGCTGAGCTCTTCGAGCTGGTTGATCGGCTGCGTGATCAGGCGTTTGATCTGCCGGGCGATGAAGAGCCACAACAGCACGCTGAACACCAGAATGGCCAGGCTCGCGCTGAGCGTGCCGGTGTAGAAGGCGGTGGGCAGCTCGCTGCTGGCTACCAGTAGCAAATGCCCCGGCGGGCTACCGGCCCGTGGCAGGCGAATCAGCTGCGTGCTGCGAAACTCCATGAATCGCCAGCCTTCTATGTTGCGAAACCGCTTGGGCAGTGTGAGGGGGGCGCCATGCTGCAATTGGGCGAGCATGCGCCCGTCGCTGCCATACAAGGCGGCGGCGCGCAGCGGCGCATAGCTGTCCAGTTCATCGAGCAGCGCCTGGGCCGAGGTGGGGTCGTCTGCCGCGCGGGTCGACAGCTCAGGATTGGAGACCAGCCGGCCGATGGTCTGGAGCGCTTGCGGTGCCATGCTTTCCTGGGTGATCCAGTAGGCGGCGCTGATGAAGGTCAGGTTCGCCACCAGCAGAATGGTCACCAGCAAGACCAGCAAAGCTGCCAGCAGCTTCTGCCCGACGGGGAGGTTCTCCAGGCGTTGACGCAGCGTCATGGGCAAGGCGATGTCCGTGTGGGTTCAAGGGCCGCGTCAGTCGCAGGGCAAGCCCCGCACGCGCAAGTTATCGACCAGGCATTGGAGCAGGTGTTCCAGATGCGGCAGGTGCAGCCCATGTCGGCGGGCTGCCTGGCAAGCATAGCCAAGCAGGTACTGCACCTCGGTACGCCGGCCAGCCCGTACATCCTGGTACATCGAAGCGTAGTTGGTGGCAGTGGCCAGGAGGACCCGTTGCACGTCCTGTTCAAGGTCCTGAGCGGCCTGCGGCTGGCCGCACTGACGCAACAGACGCTCGAGCTCAACGCACAGTGCCTGCACCTGATCGAGATGGCCCAGCAGGCCCCCGTTGCGGCATTGGTGCAGCACGGTCAGCGGGTTGATCGCGCAGTTGATGGCCAGCTTGCGCCAGAGCCGGCTGAGGATATCGGGGCTCCATTGGGCAGGGATACCCGCTGCTTGCAAATCCTCGAGCCACGGCGGTGGAGCAGGATTGCCCGGGTCCCCCAGCCAGTTGTACCCCTGCCCGGCGAAGCGCACCTGCCAGTCACGTTCCCGGTAGGCGCCCTCGGTGCTGGAGACGAAGATGCAGCGGGCCTGCGGCACCTGCCTGGCCACCTCGTCCTGACTACCCAGGCCGTTTTGCAACAACAGCACCTCGGCGCCGGGCACAAGACGGCTGGCAACGCTGGCCACGGCCGGCGCCGCGTCATAGGCCTTGCAGGCCACCAGCAGGCGGTGGATCGGCCCATCACTCTGGGCTGTCTCGGCCGGTATGGCGTAGTGGGCGGTCAGGTCCTGTTCCAGCAAGCCAAGGCTGCCCACTTGCTGGTAAGCCTGCAAACGCGTGCTGTCACGCATGATCAGGCGCACGGCCTTGCCGGCCCGCGCGAGACGACAGGCCCATAGGCTGCCCAGGCTTCCTGCGCCGAGAATGTGCCAGGTGCTGCTCATATGCGTTTCGCAACCGTTATAATGAGCCCGCATTTTAACCGTCAAACCCAGCGCGCTCCATCTTCAGTCCGAGCGCGCTTTTATTTTGGGAGAGTAACCATGCCTTCGTTCGACGTGGTATCGGAACTGGACAAGCACGAAGTGCAGAACGCGGTCGACAATGCCATCAAGGAGCTTGACCGCCGCTACGACCTCAAGGGCAAGGGCAGCTTCGAGTTCAAGGATAAAGAGCAGACCGTCATGCTCACGGCCGAGGAAGAGATCCAGCTCGAGGCGATGATCGAAATCCTGCGCCTGGCCCTGGCCAAGCGCAAGATCGACGTCAAGTGCCTGGAAACCAAGGACCCCTATCCGTCCGGCAAGGAGAAAAAGCAGGAGGCCAAGTTCCGCGAGGGCATCGACAAGGACCTGGCCAAGAAGATCGTCGCCACCATCAAGGATGGCAAGCTCAAGGTCCAGGCCGCCATCCAGGGCGAGCAGGTACGGGTCACTGGCAAGAAGCGCGATGATCTGCAGGAAGCCATCGCCTTGCTGCGTACCAAGGAATTTGACATGCCGCTGCAGTTCAACAACTTCCGCGACTGATCCGGGCCGCCGGAACCCCCGTGCACTCACGGCTGTCCATGGGGGCCTGGCCGCTGAAATGCAGGCGGCCTGACGTATTGTGCAATCGCCGTTCGGCATCAGGAGATGAATATGGATTTGAGTGCTGAAGTCGATCAGCTGGTCCGCCAATCCGAAACCTGGATTCCCATGATCATGGCGTACGGCAGCCGCCTGCTGCTGGCGCTGGTGACCCTCGCCATCGGCTGGTGGGTGACCAACATCGTCAGCGACCGGCTGGCAAGGCTCGTGGGCCTGAAAGTCCACGACCCGGCGCTGCAGAGCTTCATCCGCACGCTGGCCAACATCGTGTTGAAGATCCTGCTGGCCATCAGCGTGGCCTCGATGATCGGTATCGAGACGACCTCCTTCGTGGCGGCCATCGGTGGTGCTACCCTGGCCATCGGCCTGGCGTTGCAAGGCAGCCTGGCGAACTTCGCAGGCGGCGTACTGATCCTGCTGTTCCGCCCGTTCCGCATCGGTGACTGGATCGAGGCGCAGGGCGTGAGCGGTACCGTGGACAGCATCCAGATTTTCCACACGGTGCTGCGTACCGGCGACAACAAGACCGTGATCCTGCCCAACGGCTCCCTGTCCAACGGGATCATCACCAACACCAACCGCCAACCCACCCGCAAGGTGGTGTTCGACGTGGGGGTGGACTACGAGGCTGACTTGCAGAAGGCGCGCAACGTCCTGCTGGAGCTGGCCCAGGACCCACGTGTGCTGGCCGACCCTGCCCCTGTGGCGGTGGTGTCTACCCTGGGTGACAGCTCGATCACCGTCTCGCTGCGTCTGTGGACCAAGACCTCGGACTACTGGGACGTGATCTTCATGCTCAACGAGCAGGCACGTGACCGCTTGAAGGCGGAAGGGATCGACATTCCGTTCCCGCAGCGGGTCATTCGCGTGGTGCAGGAAACGGCCGCGCAGTAAGGCCTCAGCACAGGCTGGCATCGATCGAGCCCGCCCTCCGGGTTCAGCAGCGTCCTTCACAGGGCCTGCTGGGCGCGCAGGGCGGGCTTCGTTGCTCAAGGGGATCTATTCGCGCGCTTACACTTGCTCACAGTCAGTCATCGGGATTTCTGGCATATAGCCTCGTCCCACCGTCATCTTCGTAAACCATCATGAAACCACTGCTGTACATCACCCCGCTGCGGGCCTTGTTGTTTGGCCTGACACTCGCGCTGTTCGAGCTGCTGACCTACCTGGCCAGCGACGCCGTCATGCCGGCGATGCCCGTTGTGGTGGGCGAGCTCAAGGCCGGCCCCGAATACATTCCCCATGCGCTCAATCTCTACCTGCTCGGGGGTGTCTTGCTGCAATGGCTGATCGGGCCGTTGGCCGATCGCTACGGCCGCCGACCGCTGCTGCTCACCGGTTGCGCATTCTTCGGCCTGGCGTGCCTGGGCACCTTCTGGGTCCATGACATTGGCCTGTTCAACCTGCTGCGTCTGCTGCAAGGCATCGGACTGGGTTTTGTGGTCACGGTCAGTTATCCCGCACTCAACGAGGCATTCAGCGAGGCGGATGCCGTGCGCATGATGGCCTTGCTGGCCAATATCGCCTTGCTGTCGCCACTGCTGGGGCCTTTGGTGGGGACGCTGATGCTGCAATGGCTGGACTGGCGCTGGTTGTTCGTGGCGTTTGCCATTGGCGCTGTGGTTGCCTGGTTGCTGCTGTATCGGTTGATGCCCGAAACCTTGGGTGTGGAGCGGCGCGACGGCTCGCGCCTGGCCTTCACCCCGATCCACCTGTTGCCGTTGCTGGCCGGGTACGGGCAGCTGCTGTCGAACCGGCGTTTCGTCGCCGGCAGCGCCGCCCTGGGCCTGGTTGGTCTGCCGTTGATCGGCTGGATTGGCCTGTCCCCGGTGCTGCTCATCCACGATGAAGGGCTAAGCACGCTCGCCTATGCCCTGTGGCAGTTGCCGGTGTTTGGTGGGCTGATTCTGGGCAACCTGATCATCAACCACATTGCCGACCGTCATCCGCTGCCGACGTTGGTGCGCGGTGCGCTGTGGCCTTATGTGGCAGGGCTCTGCCTGATGGTGGTGGCAACCTGGGTATGGCCGAGCGTTATCAGCCTGGTGGCAGGTCTGTCGCTCTACGCACTGGGCCTGGGTATCGCCAATGCCGTGCTCTATCGCATGACATTGTTCGCAAGCACTCAAAGCAAAGGCCTGGTCTCGGCCATGCTCGGCATGATCACCATCGCGCTGCTGGGATTAGGCGGGGCCTTGCTGGCCATGATCGGTGCCGGGGCGAGCCTTTTGCACTTTGCCGTGGCGGCCAGTGTGGCAGGGGGGCTAGCCCTGTGGCCGCTGTGGTCGCTGTTGAGGGCGCGCAGTGCCCAAGCGGCTGTGATGCCTTAGGCGGTACACATGCCTTGCCCTTGCAAGGCAGGCGGTTCAGGGCTGCTCGGAGGCCGGGGCAGGTGGGCTGGCCGACTGGCCGGGCGTGCTGTCCTGGCGCCACTGCAAGGCGATCAGGATCAAGGTCGGCACGCCAAGCAGCGCGGTGATCAGGAAGAAATCGTGGTACCCGAACTTCTCCACCATGACGCCGGAATAGCCACCGATCAAGCGTGGCAGCAGCAACATGATCGAGCTCAGTAGCGCATACTGGGTGGCCGAGAACTTGAGGTTGGTCAGGCTCGACAAGTAGGCGACAAAGGCTGAAGTCGCCATGCCGGAGCTGAAGTTGTCCAGCGAAATGGTCACCACCAGCATTTCCAGATTCGGGCCCATGTCCGCCAGCATCAGGAACAGAATGTTGGTGCCGGCTGACGCCACGCCACCGATGAACAGAATGGGCATGATGCCGAAGCGCACGATGAGCAGGCCGCCCACGCCGGCGCCCACCAAGGTCATGATCAGGCCGAAAATCTTGCTGACACTGGCGATCTGGTCCTTGGTAAAGCCCATGTCGATGTAGAACACGTTGGCCATGACGCCCATTACCGTGTCGGACATGCGGTAGGTGGCGATCAGCCCGAGTAGCAGCAGGGCTTGCCAGCGGTAGCGCACGATGAAGTCATTGATGGGCGTGAGCACCGGCGCAAGGCCGCGGCGCCCAAGGCTCGACAGGCAAGCCCAGGACAGCAGCACGTACAGGATCAAGCGCAGGAAGGCGCGGTCCTCGAGCAGCAGGTCCAGGGGCGTGGCGTCGCCCGAGATCACGCTCGACCAGCCTGTATTGAACATCTGCGTGAAGCTGGCCGGCACCGACACCAGCAGGATGATGAGCACGAACACCGAGGCCAACTGGTGGGCCAACCCGTAGCGGGCTGCCGAAAGCTGGGTGCGCAGGGGCACGGGTGGCTCACGCATGACCAGGGTCGTGAAGAGGGCCGGAAGCATCATGACTGCGAACATCACATAGGTGCCGGCCCACGCCTTGTGCAGGTAGCTGAACCCGGTGGAGCCAAACCATTCGGCAAAGAACAGCGCGCCGGCGGTGGCGAGCAGGGCGGCGACGCGATAACCGGCCATGTAGCTGGCGGCCAGGGCCGCCTGGCGCTGGTCATCGGCGATCTCCAGGCGGTAGGCATCCACGGCGATATCCTGGGTGGCCGAGGCAAAGGCCACCAGGACGGCCAGGGCGATCAGCCACGAAAGGTGCTGTTGCGGGTCGCACAGGCTCATGCCGACCAGGCCCACCACGACCAGTGCCTGGGACAGCAGCAGCCAGGAACGGCGACGCCCCATGCCGCCCAGAAGCGGTAAACGCCATTGGTCCAGCAGCGGCGACCACACCCATTTGAAGGCATAGGCCAGGCCGATAAGGCTGGCATAGCCGATGGTTTCCCTGGCTACGCCGGCTTCGCGCAACCATACGGAGAGGGTCGAGAACACCAGCATGTAAGGCAGGCCGGCCGCGAAGCCGAGCAGCAAAAGCACCAGGGTTGACGGGCTGGCATAGGCAGCGAGCGCAGCGCGCCAGGTTTTACGGGGCATGGACCAACATCTGCCTCAAGTTTCCAGGACAAAGCGCGCACTCTAACCGCTGTGCTCCATCGGGCGCCAGCCATGGCGCGTCATATCCACGCGATTGTTGGCCACGTGCACGCCTTCGGCACGCAAACGGGCCCGTTGCTCATCGCCCGATGGCGTACCTGAAGGCAGGCTCAGGCGACCGCCTGCGCCCAGCACCCGATGCCAAGGCAAACGCGTGCCCTCAGGCAACTGGGACAGCGTGCGGCCCACCCACCGGGCGGCCTTGCCAAGCCCGGCAAGCGCTGCCAGTTGGCCATAGCTCACCACGCGCCCGACAGGCACCTGGCCGAGCACTGAATACAATGCCGTCCGTCGGCCCTCTGCAGTTTCCAAGGTATGCTCCATCGCGTCGAACACCAGGCCCTCCCTGGGGTGTACATGAAACCTGACCAACGGCCGGCAAATGAGAGTGGAACTCATCGGCGCGTGGCAGGTCTTTGCTTGCTCTTGCCGGTTGCATCTGGATAATGCCCGGTTTTCTCGCCAAATCGAACCTGTAGCCCGCTTATGTCCTTCAAATTACTGCTCTCACTGCTCGCCGCCTCCTGCTGCGTCTCCTCGGCGTTCGCCGATACTGTCTGGATGAAAAATGGCGACCGCCTGAGCGGCAAGATCAAGGTCTTCGACGGCGGCAAGCTGCTGCTCGAAACGCCTTACGGCGGTTCGATCGCCTTGGACTGGAAACAGGTGAAGACCCTTGAAAGCGACCAGGAGCTGCTGGTCAAGCAGGATGCCTACTCCGGCGAGAAGGCCAAGTCGCTCCAGGCTGCCGAGGCAGGCAAAGTGACCCTGGCCAACGGCGAGGCACCCAAGACGGTGGACCTGGCGAGCATCGAGCAGATCATGAAGCCCAAGCCGGTGGTCGAGGACCTGGTCTGGAAAGGCAATGTCGATGTGGCGCTGGACTACAAGCGGGCCGAGAACGACACCGACGACTACGACGTCAGTTTCAAGACCACTGCACGCCATGGGCGCTGGCGTCATAACGCCGAAGGCGAGTACAACCGCGAGACCAAGGACGATGTCACCACCACCGACAACTGGAGCGCCGAGTATGCGCTGGACCGCTTCCTGACCGAGAAATGGTTCTGGCAGGGGCGTGCCGAGTACAAGCGTGACCGTATCGAAGACCTCGCCCGCCAGCGCACGGTGGGTACTGGCCCTGGCTACCAGTTCTGGGACGACGAGCTGGGTGCCTTCTCGCTGGGCTCGCTGATCAACCGTACCGACTTCGAGTACCAGGACGGTGACAAGGACAACTTCTATTCCGCCGCCGTGAAGTGGGACTACACCCGCTACCTGATCGGCAAGAAGGTGCAACTGTTCACTAACGGCGAGCTGGCAAAGCCCCTGGGCAATGTCGCCGACTATTCCCTGGACGCCGAAGTGGGCCTGCGCTACAAGGTCACCGACTGGGCGTCGCTGAACCTCAAGGCCGAGAAGGACATCATCAGTGGCACCCGCGAGAGCGACCTGGACAAGACCCGCTACACTGCAGGCTTTGGCGTTACCTGGTAAGCCGTCGGGGTTAAGCTGGGCGATTGGAGTCAGGCCTGCCCTTGTCGGTCTTGTGCCTGCCATCACCGCCTGCTGCCTGCAGGGTTTCATCGAGGGGTTTCGAAGTGAGTCAGAACGCCGTCCGTCCTGCCCGGGAATTGTTGCTCAAGGAATACCGGGGGGTCTTGTCGACCCATTCCAAGTCCATGCCTGGTTTCCCGTTCGGTTCGGTCGTGCCCTATTGCCTCGATGCAGAGGGCAGGCCGCTCATCCTGATCAGCCGTATCGCCCAGCACACGCATAACCTGCACAAGGACGCCAAGTGTTCGCTGCTGGTGGGCGAGCGTGAGGCGCAGGACGTGCAGGCGGTCGGGCGACTGACCGTCATGGCCGAGGCGAGCAAGCTGCAGGACCCGACCAGCATCGAGGCAGCGGCCCTGCGCTATTACCGCTACTTCCCGGACGCGGCCGACTACCACCAGGCTCACGACTTCGATTTCTGGGTGCTTGAGCCGGTACGGCATCGCTACATCGGTGGCTTCGGTGCCATCCACTGGCTCGACAAGGTGACCTTGGCCAATCCGTTCGCCGGCAAGGTCGAGAGCGGCATGATCGAGCACATGAACAGCGACCATGCCGTGGCCATCGCGCACTATGTGCAGCTTGCCCAGCTTCCCAGCCACATGCCTGCGCAGTTGGTCGGTATCGACAGCGAAGGGATGCACCTGCGCATCGGCCAGGCGATCCACTGGTTGGCATTTCCGACTCATTGCAATACGCCGACACAAGTGCGCGAAGCCTTGGTTTTTCTGGCCCGCGCCGACCGCTGGCCGGCTTCGAGCGAAATACCTGCTTGAAAAGCGGAGCACACGCATCCATTTGTAGGTCTTACTGCAAGGGTGTCTTGCGACGAGGAATGCTTTGATGCGTGTTTTTCTACTGCTGCTTCTGCTGTTTCCAGTGCTGGAGCTGTTCGTCTTCGTGAAAGTCAGCGGTGCCATCGGGTTCTTCCCCGCATTGCTGCTGATTATCGCCGGCTCCGCCCTCGGGGTCTTGGTCATGCGAGTCGCCGGGTTGGCCACGGCCCTGCGTGCGCGTGAAAGCCTGCAACGCGGTGAGCTGCCTGCCGAGGACATGTTCCATGGCATGATGCTGGCGGTCGGCGGCGGGCTGCTGATGATCCCCGGTTTCATCAGCGACGTGCTCGGCCTGCTGTGCCTGTTGCCCTTCACCCGCCGTCTGGCGGCTCGCAAGATGCGCGAGCGTGCCCAGGCCCAGGCGACCCGCCAGCGAGCGTTTCAGGATGACCCTTTGCAGGGCCAGCCCCCGCGTGACGGGGGCCATCGGCCCAATGTGATAGAAGGCGAGTACGAGCGCCGCGATCAGTGAGAACAGGGCCGCCAAGCGGCCCTTTTTCATGCCTGGGCAAAAAAAATTCCCTGCCAAGCCTTGTAATCGATTCGGACGGCCTCATGTAGTGGTCACCGCAAGGTTTCTGGTGGTGACACCAGACATGACTCAGGCCGTTTGCTCGTTGCGAGCGGCCTTCCGGCAACGCCGGACAGCATCAACCCGCCGGTGTCGACACCGGCCGATGAAAACCACAATTTGGGAGAGATCGACAATGAAGCTTCGTCCTCTGCATGACCGCGTCGTCATCCGTCGCAGCGAAGAAGAATCGAAAACCGCTGGCGGTATCGTCCTGCCAGGTTCGGCCGCTGAAAAACCAAACCGCGGCGAAGTCGTCGCCGTCGGCACTGGCCGCGTCCTGGACAACGGCGAAGTACGTGCACTGGCCGTGAAAGTGGGTGACAAAGTGGTTTTCGGCCCGTACTCGGGTAGCAACACCGTGAAAGTCGACGGCGAAGACCTGCTGGTCATGGCCGAAAACGAAATCCTGGCCGTTGTTGAAGGCTGATTTCCACCGACTTCCCGTTACTCCAAAGATTTATCAAGGATTAAACGATCATGGCTGCTAAAGACGTAAAATTCGGCGATTCCGCTCGCAAGAAAATGCTGGTTGGTGTCAACGTTCTGGCTGACGCGGTAAAAGCGACCCTGGGCCCGAAAGGCCGTAACGTGGTACTGGCCAAGAGCTTCGGCGCGCCGACCATCACCAAGGACGGCGTTTCCGTCGCCAAGGAAATCGAGCTCAAGGACGCCTTCGAGAACATGGGCGCCCAGCTGGTCAAGGAAGTCGCTTCCAAGGCCAACGATGCAGCCGGTGACGGCACCACCACCGCGACCGTGCTGGCTCAGTCGATCGTCAACGAAGGCCTGAAGGCCGTCGCTGCCGGCATGAACCCGATGGACCTCAAGCGCGGCATCGACAAGGCGACCTCCGCCATCGTTGCCGAGCTGAAGAACCTGTCCAAGCCATGCGCCGATTCCAAGGCCATTGCCCAGGTCGGTACCATTTCCGCCAACTCCGACAGCTCCATCGGTGAAATCATCGCCGAAGCCATGGAGAAGGTCGGCAAGGAAGGCGTCATCACCGTCGAGGAAGGTTCGGGCCTGGAAAACGAGCTGTCGGTCGTCGAAGGCATGCAGTTCGACCGCGGCTACCTGTCCCCGTACTTCGTCAACAAGCCAGACACCATGGTTGCCGAGCTGGACAGCCCGCTGCTGCTGCTGGTCGACAAGAAGATCTCCAACATCCGTGAGCTGCTGCCAGTACTGGAAGCCGTTGCCAAGGCCGGCCGCCCGCTGCTGATCGTTGCTGAAGACGTCGAAGGCGAAGCCCTGGCTACCCTGGTCGTCAACAACATGCGCGGCATCGTCAAGGTTGCAGCAGTCAAGGCACCAGGCTTCGGCGACCGTCGCAAGGCCATGCTGCAGGACATCGCCGTCCTGACTGGCGGCCAGGTCATCTCCGAAGAAATCGGCCTGTCCCTGGAAACCGCTACCCTGGAACACCTGGGCAACGCCAAGCGCGTTACCCTGTCCAAGGAAAACACCATCATCATCGACGGCGCTGGCGCTGAAGACGATATCCAGGGTCGCGTCAAGCAGATCCGTGCTCAGATCGAAGAAACCTCTTCGGACTACGACCGTGAGAAGCTGCAAGAGCGTCTGGCCAAGCTGGCCGGCGGTGTTGCCGTCATCAAGGTCGGTGCTGGCACCGAAGTCGAAATGAAAGAGAAGAAAGCCCGCGTCGAAGACGCACTGCACGCTACCCGTGCAGCGGTCGAGGAAGGCGTGGTGCCTGGCGGTGGTGTTGCCCTGGTGCGCGCCCTGTCTGCAATCGTTGACCTCAAAGGTGACAACGAAGACCAGAACGTCGGTATCTCGCTGCTGCGCCGTGCGGTCGAATCCCCGCTGCGTCAGATCACTGCCAACGCCGGCGACGAGCCAAGCGTTGTGGCCGACAAGGTCAAGCAGGGTTCGGGCAACTACGGCTACAACGCTGCGACCGGCGAGTACGGCGACATGATCGAAATGGGGATCCTGGACCCAGCCAAGGTTACCCGTTCGGCACTGCAAGCTGCTGCTTCGATCGGCGGTCTGATGATCACCACCGAAGCCATGGTTGCTGACCTGCCGGAAGACAAGCCAGCAGGCGGCGGCATGCCTGACATGGGCGGCATGGGTGGCATGGGCGGCATGATGTAAGCCAGCCTTACCCTCGCTATACCCCTAAGCCCCGGCTCGCAAGAGCCGGGGCTTTTTCGTTCAGGGCTCGGCACTCGACCGGGGGGCACTGACTCAGGCAGGGTTGGGCTCGGCGGCTGGCCTGTCTGCTGCCCGTCTGCGGTACAGCACCAGGTAGTAGGCACCCAGGCCGATCAGCCAGCAGAAGACGGCCGTCCACACGTTGTGGGACAAAAAGTGCGCCCCTTGCATCATCCTGCCCACCGACAGGACCGTACCGGCGATCAGGGCGGCCGCAAATGCCACGCGCGCGAGGCGCGGTTTACGATCACGCAACGCGAAAAACAGCGCGAACAGGCAGAACCCCGTGGTCGCGTGACCGCCCGGCCAGCACAGGCCCGGCTTGTCGGTGGCAGGCCTTGGCTCGAGCAGCTTGCTGTAGGTTTCCGAGCCGCCGAACTGCGTGAGGCTCCAAGGGCACTGCACCTGCGTCAGTTTCTTAAGCGGTGTGACGAAGGCGGTGGACACCCCCAGTGCGAGCACCAGGCAGCCCAGTTCGCGGCGCCAGCTGTACAAACCCTTGACCAAAAAACTTGCTGCAAACACAGCCAGTGCCAGTACGCCCAACACGATTACGCCCTGCTTGACCCGGTCATGCAGGATGTTCTCCAGCAGGTAGCTGTGGCGACCGATGAACTGCCCGGTGGCGGTATCGAAGAACAGGTTGGCTATGTCCATGTCCACCGACGTCCATTCGAGCGCCACCAGCCCAAGCATGATGGCCATTGGAATACCTAGGTACAGCCACAGGTTCAAGGGGCGAGGGCAATTTGATTGCTGCATGGCGGCTCCAGGGCGCGAGAAGGTCGCGCATTGTCAGGCCGCTTCTATGCTGTGTCCGTGAAGGTTCGGTGAAAAAAACGTCAAGCCGCCTGAATTCATCCAAAGGCTGGCACCCCGCAGGCTTAGGCCTTAAGCTGCGCCTGCCGCGCATCACCGCGAGCAGCGTCGCACAGGAGAAATTCATGCGCATCCTCTTGGTTGAAGACAACCGCGATATTCTGGCCAACCTTGCCGATTACCTCGGCATGAAGGGCTATACCGTCGACTGTGCCCAGGATGGGTTGTCGGGCCTGCACCTGGCAGCGACCGAGCACTATGACCTGATCGTGCTCGACATCATGTTGCCGGGCATCGATGGCTATACGCTGTGCAAGCGCCTGCGCGAAGACGCACGCCGCGACACGCCGGTGATCATGCTCACCGCCCGCGATCAGCTGGACGATCGGCTGCAAGGCTTCCGTTCCGGCGCCGATGACTACCTGCTCAAGCCCTTCGCCTTGTCCGAGCTGTCTGCGCGTATCGAAGCCGTGCTGCGCAGGGCGCAGGGTGGTGGGCGTCGCACGCTGCAGGTTGCAGACCTGAGCTACGACCTCGACACACTCGAGGTCAGCCGGCAAGGCCGCCTGCTCAAGCTCAACCCGGTCGGCCTGAAACTGCTGGCGGTGCTCATGCAGAAGAGCCCGCACGTGTTGCGGCGCGAAGTGCTCGAAGAAGCCCTGTGGGGCGATGACTGCCCCGACAGCGACAGCCTGCGCAGCCATGTACACCAGTTGCGCCAGGTGATCGACAAACCCTTTGAAAAACCCCTGCTGCATACCGTCCATGGCGTCGGCTATCGCCTCGCCGAGGGCCGCGATGGAGTTTAAACAGAGCCTTGCCCAGCGCATCATCATTGCCTTTGCGTTGATGAGCGCGCTGGTGGCGGGGGCTTTCGCCGTGGGTATCGTTTCTACCGTGCACCTGGTGGAAGAACGCCTGATTTCGTCGGTGCTCGGCGGTGACTTGCAGCGTCTGTTGCGCATGGACAGCGTCAGCGACTGGAGTCACCGTCCGCGACCGGACCAACTGTTCTACTTCAGTGGCGGGCGGGACGATTTCGAGTTGCCAAAGGACCTGCGCCATCTGGACCGGGGTTTCCACGAGGTCTTTCGCGATCAGCTTTCGTATCACGCCATGGTGGAGATCGTGGACGGTCGTCGCTACGTGCTGTTGCAGGATCAAAGCGACTTCGAGGAGCGAGAACGGCTGCTGTTCGCGGTGGTGGTCGTAGGGTTCGTATTGAGCCTGGTGCTCGCCGTGATTCTGGGCTGGTTGGTGGCGCGTCGGGTGATGGCGCCGGTCATCCGCCTGGCGCGCCAAGTGCGCCATCGCGATCAGCTGTTGGGGTTGGCGCCACCATTGGCGCCTGATTACGCCGCCGACGAGGTCGGGCAGTTGGCAGTGGCCTTCGACGACACCCTGGGCCGTCTGCGCGATGCCTTGACGCGCGAGCGCCTGTTCACAAGCGACGTCAGCCACGAGTTGCGTACGCCGCTGATGGTGCTGGCCACCTCGTGCGAGCTGCTCATGGAAAACCCGGCACTGGACGCGCGCTCGCGCAGTCAGGTCGAACGGGTAGCCCGCGCCACCGAGGAAATGCGCGAGCTGGTAAAAACCTTCCTCATGCTGGCCCGGGCCCAAAGAGACGAAGGCGCTGTGGCTTCGCGGGCAACCCTGCGCGAGGTGGGGGACGAATTGATCGGGGTATGGCGCGACACCATCGAACAAAAGGGGCTGACGCTGCATTACGAAGGCCGTGGTAACGCAGGTCCGGTCTTGTACAACGCCACCTTCCTGCAATCGGTCATGGGCAACTTGCTGCGTAATGCTGCCCATTACACCGACAGCGGTTACATTCGTCTGACCCTGCAAGCCACGCATTTCACCGTGGAAGACAGCGGGGTAGGCATCCCGGAGGAGCAGCGCGAAGCCATGTTCAAGCCCTTCGTGCGGGGGGATGAGCGCCGAGGTGAAGGGCTTGGTCTGGGCTTGTCGTTGGTCCAGCGCATTTGCGATGACCAGGGCTGGCAGGTCACCCTGACCTCGACCCACCCCCATGGCTGCCGTTTCCAAGTGGACCTCAGCAGCACCGTAGCCAAGGGCGAGCTGAACACACTTTCGTAATAGCCTGTAAGAAATATCCTATTGAAGAACGCTTTTTTCACAAGGCCATAACCTGATTCCAACGCTTGGCTGCTTAGTCTGGCCGCCATTGGAATCAGGAGATGCCCGATGCGTAGCCCCATCAACCTCGAGTTTTCCCGTAAATACGACAAGGCCCATGCCCAACAGTATTTTTTGAAGCACCAGGCTGGCCTGGCCAGGCGCCTTTCCCATAAGCGCGATGAACAGTTGGCTCGACGGGCCCTGATGCTGGCGGGCGAGCCGGGCCTGGTCCTGGACCTGCCCTGCGGGGCGGGTCGCTTCTGGCCACTGCTGGCGGAAAAAGCCAACCGCGTGATCATCGGAGCAGACAATTCTGCCGACATGATCGAGACGGCATGTGCGGCCCAACCACCGGAAATCGTGGCCCGGGTACGACCTTTGCAGACCTCGGCCTTTGCCATCGAATTGCCGGACAACGCGGTGGACAGCATCTTTTGCATGCGTCTGTTTCACCATATTGGCGAAGCGGCGCACAGAAAAGCGATTCTCAATGAGTTTCATCGGGTTAGCCGAGACAGCGTGATTGTGTCGTTGTGGGTGGATGGCAATTTCAAAGCCTGGCGGCGCAGGAAGCTCGAGCGGCGTCGCGGCGCCGAGCACGGGCCGGAAAGTTACCAGAACCGTTTTGTGTTACCCACCGAAACGGTTGAGGCGGAATTCGCTGCCGCGGGTTTCAGAATCCAGGAGCGTCTCGACTTCCTGCCGTTTTATGCCATGTGGCGTGTGTATGTATTGCGCAAGGGTTGAGGCGCATTGACGGCTCTCGAGGGCAGCGCCCTTTGCGTGATCACCCATGTGACAGGTGCCGCCATTCGTCGTTCAAGCGTGCAAAGGGGCGTAGGTTGCACTACGTTGATGAGGTAGCGTTTGGCAGCGCTGTCAAAGGGTTAGGGCAATGAAACTAGAAATAGCTCGAACTTTGTTCCTGGTTGGGGGCCTGGCGCTCACTACCGTTGCGGTGGCAGCGTGGGAACAACCAAAAACAGTGGTGTTCAGCCAATCGGAGCTGGCTGAACAATGTGCACTGCCGCGCGAGGTAAAGCCGCAGCAGCAGGCCAAGGTGCAGCCTGATCATGACCTGCTGCTGTTCCTGTTCGGCATGCGCCAGGGCCTGCGGCCGTTCGGCTAAGCCGCAGGGCATGGCCTGACGCACATTTCAGATTAGGTGCAGGTGATTGTCCCAGAAGCCTGAAGGCAGGTTCAGGGGCTGGCCGACGAGCTGGTGCTTGCGGCAATCATAGAACCGGCAACGGCCTTGGCCAGATGTCACGACGAACCCGTCCTTCACCGCACCAACCCCGGCACAGTCGGGCATGGGTGCATCCAGACGAACGGCGCCGCTGTCCAGGTCCCAGACGAACAGGCGGTTAGCCCGTGGTGCTGTCAAGGCCACCAGACGCAGTTCGTCGTGAATGGCCACGCTGGCGGTGTACTGGGCCATGGCCTGTAGCTGGTGTTGCGCAACGGGGAAAGCCTGGAAAGGCTGGCCCGGCCGTTTGATCGCCAGTAGCTCGGCAGTATCCGAGGCATCCCCCATGAACTGCTGGCACGCGGCAATGGTGCCGTCGCGTGCTACCGCCAGGTGACGAACACTGTTCATCTGCTGGGCCAGGGTTTCCTTGCTCAACAAGGTGCCGTCGCGCTGCATCAGCACCAGGCTCGGCTCCATGGCATCAAGGTTCATTTCCACCCGGCTTTCGGCTTCGGTACGGATGCCACCGTTGGCGACTACCAGCGTTTCGCCGTCCGGCAGCCAGGCGACTTCGTGCGGCCCAATGCCGTGGGTGCTGAGCTCGCCTGTGCGCACCAGGCGCTCGTCGTCGAAACGGTAGACCCCCAGCACGCCACGGCCAGGGTCACGGGTATCGTTTTCGGTGGTGTATAGCCACTGTCCGTCCTTGTGGAGCACGGCATGACCATAGAAATGCCGGTCGGGCGGCGATACCACCGTCTGCAACAGCTTCCCGTCGCGCAGATCGACCAGGTAGCTTTCGGTCCCCGGGCGGCGAGCCACGAACAGGGCGACGGGCCGGTCGGGGTGATCGATGATGGCATGGCAACGCTGGGCGACCTGGGTGCTGAACACCTGGGCGCCGTCCAGGCGATAGCCCACGGCGTAGTGCTTGCCGTCGGCGTCGTCGCGTGCCGAAAGCAGCAAGGGCTCGCTACCTTTGTTGCGCAGAAGCGTCCAGCCGCCCAAGGTGAGGGCACTGAGTACAACGCTACCGAGTTTCAGGGCCTGGCGTCGCAGCATGATCAGTCACCGTCGTTGGCGTTGAAGCCCAACTGAATGTTAAGTGCCTTGGCCAACTCACCTTCATGCAGGCGGTGCACGACGTTGAGGCTGTCGTAGATCTGGTTGAGGGTCTGCTGGCCTGCATCGTCGGCCAGCAGCTCGCCCAGGGTTTTCTGATTGTCGGCCAGCAACTTCAACGATGTGGCGTAGGCATCGTCTATCTTTTGCGCAAGCGCCTTCTGATCGCTAGGCAGCAGCCCGCGCAGCCCTTGATTGTCCACACCCACCCAGACCGCCTGGGCCGCCTTGAGGCTGGCCTGGAGGCTGTTCATGGAGTTGTGGCTACGCCAGGCTTCAGCCTGCAGCGGCTGTGGGATGCCTTTGCTTTGCCGCCCCATGGGCGCACCCAGCTTCTTCTTCAGCGAGTCCAAAGCGGTCACCTGTGCGCGCAGCAGGTCGGCGATGGCCTCGTGCGAATCGGCGTAACGCTGATTGGGGAACTTGGTCATCTGCGAGAGCATGCCATCAGTGCTGTTCCAGCCCTTGAGAATTTCCTCGGCCAGCCCCTTCTGGTGCTCGGCGATGGCCACCAGCATCGGGCAGTATCGCGCCTTCTGCTCGGCCGTGGCGATGTCCGGCTTGCTGTCGAACAGGATGTACTCATAGGCCGACAAGCCGCGGACGACAACGCTGGCCTTGGCCAGGGAGGCCGCATCGACAGGCTTGTCCGCATTGACCAATTGCTCGACCTGACGGCCGACCAGGTTCTTCTTGTCAGGCCAGAACTGTACCTGCCACGCACGGTTGCCTTCGGCCAGTGGACCCACCAGCAAGGGTTGCAGTTCGGCCCAGGCCTTTTGCGCATTGAGGAAATCGGCGCGCGCCTTTTCCAGGGTCTCCTTGCCTTCACAGAAAGCCAGGGCGCTGGCGGCCAGCATGCGGTCGGCTTCGACCCAGCGGCTGTAGGTGGGCAGGATCACCTGCTTAGCGATGGCCGCGGAGGTGACGGCCTGCGGATCCTGCGGCGAGCAGGCGCCAAGGGCCAGGGCCGCGAGGCTGGTAAACAACAGTTTGGGTCGGAACATGGCCGGCTCCTGTGCATGTTTAAAGTGAGTTCAGAAAAGCCAGCAGCGCAGCGCGCTGCTCGGCATCGAATGTAAGGACGAAATCGCGTGCTGCCTGGGCTTCGCCGCCGTGCCACAGCACCGCTTCGAGCAAGTTGCGCGCGCGTCCGTCATGCAGAAATTGCGAGTGACCGCTGACCGTTTCGCTCAGGCCGATTCCCCAGAGCGGGGCCGTGCGCCAGTCCTGGCCGTTGGCGGCAAATTCGGTTCGTTCATCGGCAAGGCCGGGCCCCATGTCATGCAGCAGCAGATCGGTATAGGGCCGGATGGTCTGACCGGCGAGCTCCGGCTCGGCGGCATCGCTGGCGGTGGTGAACTGAGGAATGTGACAACTCTGGCACCCGGCCTCGTGGAACAGGTTCTTGCCTGCAAGCACCTGGGGGTCAGACACATCCCGCCGGGCCGGTACTGCAAGGTTGCGTGTATAGAAGGTGACCAGGCGCAGGATGTTGTCACTGACTTCCTTTTCGCCTGCCACGCCGTCGCCATTGGGCGCTGCGCGGCATTCGACCTGCGCCTGGGTGCAGTCGTCGTTGGGCTGCAATGTCGTCGTCAGGCCCATGTCGCCGGCGAACGCATGCGCGTTCTGCTGGTTCACGTTGGGCTGGCCCGCTTTCCACCCAAAGCGGCCAACAACTGAACGTCCCTGAGCGTCGTCCCATACGCGGTTGGCGCGCCCACGAATCCCGTCGCGATTGCGGTCGTCCGGGTCTTCGTTGGCCAGCAGGTCGGCCTCGGGGATCGCCTCGAGCAGGCCCAGGCCGATCATCGGTGGCGCCACGCGTGCCGAAAAGCGCGTGTCCGGGTGCATCGCCCCATAGCCCAGCTGAGTGATCTGCAACGCAGGCATGCGCAGCTCGACCTGATAGCCATCCTTGAACGAGACCGTCTGCGGGGTGTAGGTCATGCGCACCTTGCCTTCAGGCACTACGCCAGGAATGGCCATGTCCTGAAGCTGGGTGCCGTACACAGGTTCCGGTACCACCCCGAGCCGTTCGATGACCTTGGCCAGGTAGGGCTGGTCAGGTATCGACAGGCGCACGAGCATGCCAACTGCATTGCTGGCATCTGTTGCGGGGGGGTGGCCACGCCCGTCGCGCACATGGCAGTTCTGGCAGGCGTTGGTATTGAACAAGGGGCCCAGGCCGTCGCGCGCCGTTGTGGTAGAGGGGGCGATGACCCACGGGTTGCGAAAGAAACTGTTGCCCACGGCAAAGTCCAGGCGCCGCTCAGGGGAGAGATTGGCAGCGGGCTGCGAATACGCATTGCGGTCACTGCGCAACACGGTCGTCTTGCCACCTGACAGCGCTTCGCCCGGCTCGGCCTGGGTGAAACGCGGAGCGTCATCACAGGCAGCGAGGGCAAAGACCAGCAGCAGAGGGGCAAGTCGGGACAGCGGCAGGGACATGCAGAATCCTGGGCCTGAACTTAAAAACCGGCGTGCAAGCTTATCAGGCCCAGGATCATTGAATAAGAGCAATTTGCGTTTGCTGGATGAAATCGTCTTGGCAGGTGCTTATGCCATGAAGAGTTTGAACTGGCGATTGACCAGGCTGACGATGAGGTTCTTGCTACCGCCTTCATGATTATCGCCCGGGACCTCCATCACTTCTTCGCTGGTGTATTCCATGGACGAGGCGGTCAGGTATTTCACTACATCCTTGTGGGCGGGCTGCCAGTAATCCTGAAAAACCCAAATGTTGGTCTCTGCACCTGGCCCCAGAATCAAGCGCAGCGCCTTGTAGTTCTCTTTGGATTTACCGATCCAAGGTACCGCGAGCGAGCCGTTCCAGGCGTGCTGGGCGCCAATTGCCAGGCTTTGGCTACGGCTCTCTCCGTCAACCAAAGTCAGGGTATAAGGCGTGTTGTTGGCAATGGAACGCAGGTAGGTGACGCTGGCCATGGTGTATCTCCTTTATGGATGAGTACTCGGACGTGGCAAGGGGGCGCTCGGGGCGCGGTATACGTAGGCCGCGAGCAAGGTGATTTCATTGAAGGGCGGTTCGAGGGTGGCTGGATCGAAGCGACCCAAGGGTTGCAGGCCATACTCGTGAGCCACGGCTTCGAACAGTCGTCGGTCGCTTTCGTTGGGGTCGTACAGGTAGACCTTGCCTGACCCTGCCAATACACGGCACATTTCCTCGGCCACCGTGTGGGTGATCGGCGCGCCCATGAGGGTGACATGCGGGACGGAGTGATCGTCGATCGGGAACTTGGGCGCGTCGTACTCATACACCAGGATCAAGTTGGGAATCGGCCCGCCAGCAAATGGGCCGTTGGAGATGCGCTGCCCTGCTTTGTTGAGGTTATAGGCGTTGTGAAATCCTGTGATCAGGTTCGCGCCTTCAGCGCGCTGCACGATCCGGCCCTCTCCCCAGACATCGAGAATCTGCAGCATTGGCTGCCTCCCTGTTGGCGATTGAATGATGCGTACAGGGTGGTCGATCATCGGCCTGCCAGGCAGCGGGAAGCGCTGCCGCAGACATGAAAGCGCCCGGCTCTAGGCCGGGCGTCGGGTGTTGCACAAGGGTGGGATCAGAACTCGTGGTCGGCTGTGTCAGGGTTCAGGTTGTCGATACCCAGTTTGCCGGCTGCCTGTTCGATGGCACCGGTCTGCTTGACCAGGGCTGCAATCGCATCACGCACGATCTGATTGCCGGCGGTGTTGTCGGCAGCGATCAGTTGGTCGTAGTGCTCGCCTTTGAGGGCGTGATCGACGATCACCTGGATCTTCGCTTCGGTGGCTTCCAGGTCTGCGCGCAAGGTCGCATCGGCGGCAGGGTCGGCCTTGGCCACCAGTGACGACAGGCTAGGCCCGGTCAGCTTGGTGCCATCGGGGCGGGTGTACTCGCCCAGATAGACGTTGCGAATGCCCTTGGCATCGTAGAAATGCGAGTAGTGAGTGTTGTCGCTGAAGCAGTCGTGTTCGTCCTCGGGCGAGTTCGCCTCCAGGGACACCTTCATGCGCTCACCGGCCAGCTCACCGAGCGACAGGCTGCCCATGCCGAACAGCATCTTGCGCAAGCCGTCGGTGGCAGGCTCGGCTTCGAGCTTGGCGCGATAGTTGTCGGTCACGCTCGGCGCCCAGTTGGCAACCATCTCGTCGAGATCGGCGACCAGCAGGTCGGTGACGGCCTTGAGGTAGGCACGGCGGCGGTCGTTGTGACCACCCGTGGCACCCTGGCCTTCGAGGTAGTCCGACGCCGGACGGTTACCCGCACCTGGGCCGGTACCGTTCAGGTCCTGGCCCCATAGCAGGAATTCGATGGCGTGGTAGCCGGTGGCGACGTTGGCTTCGGAGCCGCCCAACTCGTTGAGGCTGGCCAGCTTCTCCGGGGTGATGTCCTTGACGTCGATCTTCTCTTCGCCCACCTGGATCTCGGTGTTGGCGATGATATTGGCACTGGCTGCCGGGTTGCCCAGGGCGTGCTCATAGCTGGTGTCGACGTAGTCGATCAGGCCTTCGTCCAGGGGCCAGGCGTTCACCTGGCCTTCCCAGTCGTCGATGATGGTGTTGCCGAAGCGGAACACTTCGCTTTGCAGGTATGGCACGCGCGCAGCGACCCAGGCGTCCCTGGCGGCCTTGAGCGTCTGATCGTTGGGCGTGGCGAGGAATGCGTCCACGGCGCTCTGCAGGGTTTTGGCGGTGCTCAGCGAGTCGCTGTACACGGCATGAACCATCTCGGCGTAGTGCTTGACCACGGCCTTGGCAGCGGCTTCGTCGACAGCCCCCGGCGTTGCTGCAGGGGTGCTGGCGGCAGCGGGCGCCTGGGCTTGCGGCGCGGCGGTCTTGTCGTCCTTGCCTTCACCGCAACCGGCGAGAGCGATGGCAATGGCCAGCAGACTGGCAGAGGCCAGGGGCGTTCGAATCATTGTTGGTTTCCTGCGTCGTGTGGTTGGACCATGGATGAACCGTGCGCGATGGCACGTTGAACCGACACATCATGCGAAAGATTTGCATTTGCTGTAAAGGGTCCAGCCTGCGATTCATGTAAAAGCAGGTCACGACGTGTCACCTGTGCACTCAGAGCACGGAAACCTGATTGCGCTGGGCCTGCCTGAGGAAGCTGGTCAGTTCCCGGGCCGACAACGGTTTGCTGTAGTGGTAGCCCTGGCCCTCGTGACAGCCTTGGGCAATGATGTAGGCTTCCTGTTCGGCGGTTTCCACGCCTTCGGCAATGACCTGCATACCCAGGCTTTTGCCCAACTGGATGATGGCGCGCACGATGGTCGCGTCATCGTCGTCATCGAGCAGGTCCTGCACGAAGCTCTTGTCGATCTTGATCTTGTCCAGGGGCAAGGACTTGAGGTAGCTCAATGACGAGTACCCGGTCCCGAAGTCGTCGATGGCGATCAGGGCGCCCGAGCGGCGCAGGCTCAGCAGGTGTTGGGCCGCGGTGCTGATGTCCTCCATCAGGCCAGTCTCGGTCACCTCCAGTTCCAGGCTGCGCGGGGGCAGGCGATAGGCCTGGAGCAAATTGTTCACCACCCGCGGCAGTTCGCTGTGGTGAAGTTGGACGGTGGACAGGTTGACCGCCATGCGCAGTTCGCTGAAGCCCAGGTCGTGCCATTCGCGCAATTGCTGGCAGGCCTGGTCGAGCACCCACTCGCCGATCCCGATGATGCTGCCGTTCTGTTCGGCCAGCGGTATGAACTGATCGGGCGGCACCATGCCCAGTTCCGGATGCTGCCAGCGCAACAGCGCCTCGACCCCTACAACGCGATGATCGCGATAGCTGATCTGGGGTTGATACACCAGGTACAGCTGGTTGCGTGGCAGGGCCTCGCGCAGGTCCTTTTCCAGCTCACGGCGCCGACGCATCTCGGTGTCCACGCTCGCGATATAGAACTGGTAGCGATTGCGTGAGCGCGCCTTGGCCAGGGTCATGGTCTGTTCGGCTTTTTGCAGGAGTTTTTCGGTGCTGTCGCCGTCTTCCGGGAACAGGGTGATGCCAATGGTTGCGCGCAGCCGGATCTGCTGGTGGTGGTCCAGGTCGAAGGGCACTTCCAGGTCATCCAGGATGCTTTGCGCAAGCTCTGCCGCTTCGTAGGGCTGTTCGATGTTGGCCTGCACCAGTGCGAACTGGTCGCCCCCCAGCCGCGCCAGCGCGCCCAGTCGTCCGCTGTGGGCCCTCAGACGATCGGCCAAGGCCAGCAGCAACTGGTCGCCTACCTGGTAGGTGAACTGCTCGTTGATGCCCTTGAAATCATCCAGGCCTACGCATAGCACGGCCACCCGGTGTTGCAGGCGCCCACCGTCCACCAGAATCTTGTCCAGTTGCTGCTGCAGTTGCTGGCGATTGGGCAGGCCGGTGAGGAAGTCGTACTGGGCCATGCGCTGCAGACTGTTCTCGGCCTCATGGCGCAGATGGGTATTGCGCTCGATCGATGCCAGCAACTGGTTGGCGGTGTTCACCCAAAGGCCGAGCTCGTTCTTCTCATGGCCTTTGATCAGTGGGATCTGATGCTGGCTGGGGCGATCCGGATTGATCTGGGTGAGGTGTTCGATGATTTTGGAGAGTGGCTTGGTCAACAGCCAGTGGTAGACCAGGTACAGCACCAGCCCCATGGCAAGCGCTCGAAGCACGCCGGAGATGAAGATGATCACGGCATTGATCAGAAAGTCTTCGCCATAGGCCGCCGTATCGAGGGTGATGTTGAGGTCGCCGTAATATTCACTGTAGGGCCCCCGGCCTACCAGCTGCGTGGAGTAGCTACGCTCCTGGCCAAGAATCAGGTCGGTGAGCCAACGCAGGGGCATGTCCTGCAAGGGTCGGGACTTTTCTGCCAGCATCGTCTCGTTGGGGTGGCCGATGGAGGCCATTCGAACCGACTCGTCCTGAAACAGGCCTTCCATGACCTGCATGCCCATTTCTCGGTCCAGGCTGTAGACCGCCTGTGTGGAAGGATCGCGGAACATGTCGAGGATACGCTGGGCGTCATTGTTGACGGCCTGGCGTGTCTTGTAGGTGTCATAGACGATTTGCGCACAGCTGAGCACGACGCCGACCGCTAGCGCCGCCAGGAGCACGACCCTTAGCAACTTGACCGACAAGCTGTTACGCAATTCCAGCTTCAAGGGAGGTTCCTTAATCCATGCAAATGACATTATTTTGCCATCAATCACGACCCTTCACTACGGGAGGGTCATTAGCAGTGTATCGGTTGAAGCCCTGGGTAACTTGAGTGGGCCTCGTCAAGAAACCGGAAGTTTGATGTTAGCGCGCTATGCACACTGAGCAAGTGCCACATCGCCGAACAGCAGGCATAAAAAAGCCCGGCACGTGCCGGGCTCTCAGAGCGTTACGAGGCTCAGGCCTTGAAGGTCTTGCCTTCGAACTGCTCGGCCACGAAGGCCCAGTTGACGAGGTTCCAGAACGCCTCGACATACTTCGGCCGCAGGTTGCGGTAGTCGATGTAGTAGGCGTGCTCCCAGACATCGCAGGTCAGCAGCGGGGTATCGTCGCTGGTCAGCGGGTTGCCGGCACCGATGGTGCTGGCCAGCGCCAGGGAACCATCAGTTTTCTTGACCAGCCAGCCCCAGCCGGAACCGAAGGTGCCGACGGACGTCTTGGTGAACTCTTCCTTGAACTTGTCGAAGGAACCGAAAGCGGTGTTGATGGCTTCTGCCAGGGCGCCGGTCGGCTGGCCGCCGCCGTTTGGCGACAGGCAGTTCCAGTAGAAGGTGTGGTTCCACACTTGAGCGGCGTTGTTGAAGATGCCGCCCGACGAAGAGGTGACGATCTCTTCGAGGGTCTTGCCTTCGAATTCGGTGCCCGGGACCAGGTTGTTCAGGTTCACGACATAGGTGTTGTGGTGCTTGTCGTGGTGATACTCCAGGGTTTCCTTGGAGATGTGCGGCTGCAGGGCATCGTGGGCGTAGGGCAGCGGCGGCAATTCAAAAGCCATGGTAGATCTCCTGATTCAGGTCTAGTTCGCGGTTTGCGCAGGGCCGATCACGGGCGGCCCTATGTGCGTCGGCGAGTTTGTACTCTTTGCGACGCAAGGGCTGGATCATAGCACCAAGCCTTGGCGCATAACCACGCAACAAACATAGGGATTAGAGGTTCCAAGCGCCGTGGCGGGCAGCGACCGGTGGCAGTCGTTTCCAGACCGGACAGGCAGGTAAGTCGCCCGTTGGCACCCACGAGCCCGTACGATCAGTTGAAGATCAGTTGCGCTGCCACGGCGAACATCATCACGGCCACCATCAGGTCCAGCAGTCGCCAGGTGCCTGGCCGTGCCAGCCAGGGCGCCAACCAGGCCGCCCCGATCGCCAGGGTCGAGAACCACAGCAGCGAAGCACTGGCAGCCCCGGCCACGTAGGCGCCCGGCGCCGTCTGCTGGGCCCCGAGCGAGCCGATCAGCAGCACGGTGTCGAGGTAAACGTGGGGGTTGAGCAAGGTGACCGCCAGGGCACTGAGCAGCACGGCGCGCCGTGAGCGCATGCCTTGGCCCTGCTGGTGCTGCAGGCTCTGGTCGGAAAAGACGCTGCGAAGCGCCTTGGCCCCGTACCAGATGAGGAACACCGCGCCCCCCCAGCGGGCAACGCTCAGCAGCGTCGGGTTATGGGCCAGGGCCGTGGCAAGGCCGAACACACCTGCGGCGACCAGCAGGGCATCACACAGGATGCACAGCGCTGCCACCGGCAAGTGATGCTCGCGGCGCAGGCTTTGCGCCAGGACGAATGCGTTCTGCGTGCCGATGGCCATGATCAGGCCCAGGGCGACCAGCAGGCCATTGAGATAACTCTGCCACATGGAAGACGACTCCTCGAAAGATGCTGGCCAGTGTGACAAGTTGCGGGTTATAAGAAAAATCAATAAAGCTCACTGGGCATTAGGAAAATCGATGTTCGACTACAAGTTGCTCGCGGCGCTTGCTGCTGTCGTCGAGCAAGGCGGTTTCGAGCGTGCCGCGCAGGTGCTGGGCCTGTCTCAATCGGCCGTGTCGCAGCGCATCAAGCTGCTGGAGGCGCGCGTGGGGCAGCCGGTACTGGTTCGCATCGCGCCGCCTGGCCCGACGGAGGTAGGCCGGCAGTTGCTCAACCATGTGCAGCAGGTACGCCTGCTTGAGCGCGACCTGCAGCGTCAGGTACCCGCGCTCGAAGACGGGGGCATGCCGGAGCGTCTGCGCATCGCGCTCAACGCCGATAGCCTGGCCACTTGGTGGGCCGGCGCCGTGGGGCAATTCTGCGCCGAGCACAAGGTGCTTACCGATTTGGTGGTCGAGGACCAGGAAGTGGGCCTCAAGCGCATGCGCGCCGGCGACGTGGCCGCCTGCCTGTGCGGCAGCGAACGCCCAGTGGCCGGCGCGCGCAGTCTGGCGCTGGGGGCGATGCGCTATCGGGCCTTGGCCAGCCCTGCCTTCATGAAGCAGCATTTTGCCCAGGGATTCGATGCCCGTCGCCTGGCCCGCACGCCCGCGATCGTCTACGGCCCCGACGATTTCCTGCAGCACCGCTACCTGGCCTCTTTGGGCATGCAGGACGGTTTTCTGCATCATTTATGCCCCTCATCCGAAGGCTTTTTGCGCATGACCGAAGCGGGGTTGGGCTGGGGGCTGGTGCCCGAGTTGCAGGCCCGCGAGCAACTGGCCAGCGGCCAATTGGTGGAAATCTGCAGCGATACCCCGATCGATGTACCGTTGTACTGGCATCATTGGCGTAACGGCGGGCAACTGCTGGCACAGCTGACCGACCACCTGCGCCACAGCGCCCGGCACTGGCTGGTGCCGTTGTAGCGCCTAAGGGCGTCAAAGGCTTCTGAACATCAGGCAAGGCGGAGTGTTACATGCGAATTCTGGTCACTGGCGCAAGTGGCTTCATCGGCGGGCGTTTTGCGCGGCTGGCCCTGGAGCGGGGGCTGGATGTGCGGGTCAGTGGCCGGCGCGCCGAAGGTGTGGAGCACCTGGTGCGGCGTGGCGCGCAGTTCATTCCGGGCGACCTTGGCGACGCGGAGCTGGCCCGGCGCCTGTGCCAGGGCGTCGAGGCCGTGGTGCATTGCGCCGGTGCAGTGGGGCACTGGGGACCCTATCAGGCGTTTGCCCAGGGCAACGTGGTGGTGACCGAGAACGTCGTCGAAGGCTGCCTGAAGGAACACGTGCGTCGCCTCGTGCACCTGTCATCGCCTTCGATCTACTTCAATGGCCGTTCACGCGTGGCCATTGGCGAGGATCAGGTGCCCGGCCGGTTTGCCAATCACTACGCCAGGACCAAGTTCATTGCCGAACAGAAGGTGTTCGGCGCCCAGGAGTTCGGCCTCGAAGTGTTGGCGCTGCGCCCGCGTTTCGTCATCGGCGCAGGCGATACGAGCCTGCTGCCGCGGCTGGTGCACCTGCAACGCAAAGGCAGGCTGGCGATCATCGGCAACGGCTTGAACAAAGTCGACTTCACCAGTGTTCACAACCTGAACGAGGCGCTGTACAGCGCAGTGTTCGCGGACGGGCGCGCGCTTGGGCAAGCGTACAACATCAGCAATGGCCAGCCCTTGCCGCTGTGGGATGTGATCAACTATGTCCTGCGCCAGCTTCAGCTCCCTCAGGTCACCCGCTACCGAGGTTATGGGCTGGCCTACGGCTTGGCCGCGCTCAACGAGGCAGCGTGCACCCTGTGGCCGGGGCGGCCGGAGCCTACGCTGTCACGCCTGGCCATGCAGGTGATGAGTCGCGATTTCACCCTGGACATCACCCGCGCCAGTCAGTACCTGGACTATCAGCCCACCACCAGCGTATGGGCGGCATTGGATGAATTCTGCACGTGGTGGAAACACCAGCCGCCTGGCCGGTAAAGCGTTCAGCTCGACGTCGGGCATCACCGGGCTGCGCGCGCGGTTTATAATCCGGCTTATTTGCAACCTGTGGGGTGGGATGCTCATGCGCTTTGATGCTCGCGATGATTTCGATGATGTACCGGCCTTGCGCGCAGGGACGCAGGATGACGATGAGTTGCTGCCAGCTCATGTCTCGCGCAGTCGCCGTCAAGCGGCCAGGGCGCCGAGCACCGGCCCATTGTGGGCGATGCTGGTGGCCGCGTTCATCGCCCTGGGCTGTCTGGGATGGTGGAGCTATCGGCAGATCTCCCTGATGGAGCAGCAGCTGGTCGCCACTCAGGAGAGCTTCGCGCGCATCAGCGAAGACGCGGCAGGGCGTTTGCAGGCAATCAGCGGCAAGGTCGAAGCCAGCGCGTCGTCCAGCAACAGTGGCAGTGAAGCCCTCAAACAGCAGATCAGCCAGTTGCAGGCCAGTCTGGCCGAGCAAGGCAAGCAGCAGGCAGGTGTAGCGGGCCAGGCCGGGGACCTGGGCAAGCGCCTGGAGCAGGTCCTGGAGGACACCCGTGAACAGCAAAGAGCGGTCACCGAGCTGCAAACGCAGTTGCAGGCACAGTTGAAGGCGGTGAACGGCGAGTTGGCAGCGCTCAAGTCGGGCCAGGTCGATGGGGGCAAGCTCGACGGGCAACTCAAGAGTCTGAGCGAGGAGGTGGCCGCGCTGAAAAAACAAGGCAATCCCACGGCCGCCATCGAAAGCCTGCAGCAGGATGTGCTGGTGCTCAAAAGCCAGCTGGACAACCGCCCGAACACGGCGGCCGGCGGGGGCGCATCGGTGCAGGAGTTCGACGCGTTTCGTGGTCAGATGACCCGTAACCTGAACAACGTCCAGAGCCAGCTGCAGAACCTGCAACAGCAGATCAACGCCAGGCCATGACTGGGAAGGGCAGGGGCCGGGTCCTGGCCCCTGTCTCAGGCCTTACAGGCGTGGGTAGTCGATATACCCCACCGGTCCCTGGCCATAGAACGTTTCCGGATGAGCTTCGTTCAGTGGGGCATCGTCAGCCAGGCGTGCAGGCAGGTCCGGGTTGGCGATGAACGGCACACCAAAGGCCACGGCATCGGCTTTGCCATCGGCCAAGGCCGCATTGGCACTGGCTTTGTCGAAACCTTCGTTGACGATATAGACGCCACCAAATGCGTCTTTGAGGGCAGGGCCCAGGCTGTCGTCGCGCTCCCGCTCCCGTGAGCAGATGAAGGCAATGCCCCGCTTGCCCAGCGCTCGCGCCACATACGTGAAGGTCTGGGTACGGTCGGCATCGCCCATGTCATGGGCATCGGCGCGCGGCGCCAGGTGCATCCCAACGCGCTGCGCCCCCCATACCTGGACTACGGCATCGGTGACCTCCAACAGCAGGCGCGCCCGGTTTTCCAGCGAGCCGCCGTACGCGTCGGTGCGCTGGTTGGTGCTGCTTTGCAGGAACTGGTCGAGCAGATAGCCGTTGGCGCCATGGATCTCGACACCGTCAAAGCCTGCGGCCTTGGCGTTTTCGGCGCCAGTGCGGAAGGCCTCGACGATGTCGCTGATCTCTTCGGTATCCAGGGCCCGAGGCGTGGGGTAGTCGCTGAGCGGGCGAACCAGACTCACGTGCCCCTTGGGCTGGATGGCACTGGGTGCGACCGGCAACTGGCCATCGAGGTAGCGTGGATGGGAAATGCGGCCCACGTGCCACAGCTGCAAGAAGATTCGGCCGCCTGCGGCATGCACGGCATGGGTGACGTGGGTCCAGCCCCTGACCTGTTCCGCACTCCAGATGCCCGGTGTGTCCGGGTAGCCCACGCCCATGGGGCTGACCGACGTCGCCTCACTGATGATCAGACCGGCACTGGCGCGTTGTACGTAGTACTCGGCCATCAGTGCATTCGGCACGCGGCCGGCGTCTGCGCGGCAACGGGTGAGTGGGGCCATGATGATACGATTGGGCAGTTCCAGATCGCCCAGGGTGATTGGATCGAATAGCGTGGTCATGACGTATACCTGAAAGTCAAAGGGAGTCGCGCAATTGTTCGAGCAATGCTTCGATGATGACTTCGTTGCGCTTGAACAAGTGCCATTGGCCGATTTTCTGGCGGATGACCAGGCCTGCTCGCTGCAGGATCGCCAGGTGCGCCGACACAGTCGATTGGGACAGCCCGCAGCGCCGCTCGATCTGCCGGCACAAACCCCTTGGTCAGTACTGTGGACCTGCTCGAGAAACTGGGCTGCCGGCGTTTTCAACCAGCCGAGTATTTCCCGCCTCACCGGGTGGGCGAGGGCTTTCATGATGTCGTCCAGGTCAAGCGGCATGGCTCATCTCGCAGCGGTGCATCGGGTCAGCGCGAACCCTACATCGTGATTTTGCGATATACAAAGATTCAAGTGTTCCGAGCGAGTAGCCAGACGGTATATCGCTCGGCGGCGATATGTCCCGAGCAAGTGATAGACTGGCGCCATGAATTATCTTGCACACCTGCACCTGGGAGGGTCGGCTCCGCAGCAATTGCTGGGCAGCCTCTACGGGGACTTCGTCAAAGGTTCGCTGGAAGGGCGGTTCCCGCCGCAGCTCGAAGCGTCCATCCGACTGCATCGACACATCGACAGTTTCACCGACGCCCACCCTGTGGTGCTCGCTTCCCTGGCGCGCTTTGCGCGGGTGCGGCGGCGGTTTGCGGGGATCGCTCTGGACGTCTTTTTCGACCACTGCCTGGCGCGGCACTGGCCCGAGTATGGGCGCCAGCCGCTGCGTCAGTTCACCCAGGCGTTCTATCAGGTGCTGTTAGCCGAGCCCGCCCTGCCGGGCCGGTTGGCCCACATCGCGCCGTCCATGGCGCAGTCTGATTGGCTGGGCTCGTATGCTGACTTTGCCACGCTGGAGCAGGTGTTTGCCGGGATCGCCCGGCGCTTGTCGCGGCCTGAAGGCCTGGTAGGGGTCATGGACGAGCTTGATCGCCTGTACGTGCCGTTGCTCGATGATTTCCGCGAATTCTACCCGCTGGTACAAGCGTTCGCTGCCAGTCATCGGGCACAGGCCAGCCCGTGCGTTGATTGACGGATCTGCTGCATTCAGGCAGCAGTCGCACACTGCCTGCGAAGTGCCGGTGGCTCTGGTTTGCCGTAGAGCGCCTGATGGATCGAACGCTGGGCCTGGAGCCCCAGCAGCGTGCGGCCCTTGCCATGACTTGCCAGTGGCTCGAGCAGGTGAATCCGCACTCGACCGCGAGGTTGCGCGAGCAACCGCAGCAGGTGTGACAGCAGATCGTCATCTCCCACGAAGGGTGCAAAGGGGTCGATCTGGCCCCGCCGCTGGTATTGGATTGCCACCGGTTGCACGGCGATGCCCTGGTCGATGGCTGCCGCCAGTAGGCGCCCATGGAACGTCCCGAGCTGGTGCCCGTCGGTGGTAGTGCCTTCGGGAAACAGCAACAGGGGGTGACCTGTGACCAACCGCTGACCGATGTGCACGCGCAGCTGCTGGCCATCGCTGGCACCGCGCTTGATGAACAAGGTGCCTGCCTGCTCGGCTAACCACCCGGCAAGCGGCCAGTGCCGGACCTCGGCCTTGGACAGAAATGACACAGGGGCCAGCATGCCCAACAGGGGAATGTCGGTCCAGGACACATGGTTGCTGACCCACAGCATGGGGCTGCTCGGCAGCTTCCCCGTCACGCAGACGTCGAACGGCAGTGCTGCCACCAAGCGCCGCATGAACAGCCGTGTCCAGCGTTGCCGGCGCGCGAGCGACGCTTTGATGCCAAGGTGCCGCCCGATGACGAGCAGGCTGGCCATCAGCAGCCCCAGCGCCACCACCAGCAGCACGTGAGCCAGGCGCCCCACCTGCCGCAGACGGCCCCTCACACAGCGGCCTTGAAGTGACGGGCGTAGCGCGGGCACAGCGCCTCGCGCTTGAGCAGGATGAACACATCGGCGACCTGGAAGTCTTCATCCCAGCACGGTTCGCCACAGACCTTGGCGCCCAGGCGCATGTAGGCCTTGAGCAAAGCCGGCATCTGGGCGCCCACGTTATCCGGCAACGTCAGCGGTGGCAGCGGTTTGCGGGGTTCGGCACGCAGGTCCTGGGTGCACAGGTGGCGTTCGCGCAGGCGCTGCATGACCGCATGCGCCTGCACCCCGCCGTCCTGCATCGAGATGCTGGCGCAACCCATCAGGTAGCGATAACCGCCTTCGTTGAGTACTTCGGCCAGCTCACTCCAGAGCGTAGCAATGGTGCCGCCGTTGCGGTACGGCGCGGCCACGCAGGTGCGGCCCACTTCCAGGATAGGGCCCTGAAGTTGCAGCAGCCCCTGCAGGCGGAACCCTTCCTCGCTGTAGAAGCGACCCAGGCTGCTGGCCGCCTCGTGGTCGAGCAGGCGGGTGGTGGCCACCAGTCGTCCAGTGGTGACATCGCGTACGCCGATATGGCGGCAGTGCGCGTCAAATTCGTCCTGATCCAGGCCGTGCTCAGCGCCCTTGAACCTTGCCTCGAACGCTTCGCTGAAGACCTGATAGCGCAGGGCCTGGGCCTCCTGCAACGCGGCGTGACCCATCAGGCGCTCGGCGTGCAGGCGGTGTCCGGTGCAGGTGTCGGCAACATGAGCGATTCGCGTCATTACGAGTCTCCATAAAACCAGCCATGCAAAGGTGGCCGGGAGGCGTTTATGTGCACGTTCAGGCTAGAAACATGGGATGTCACGGCGATGAAGGTTCGATGATGCTTGCATGAACCGCCCGTTGGGCGTGGCGGCGAACGTGCTGGCGCTTGCTGTGCCAAAGACCTGCGCGGTAAGGTGAGCCGCCTGCATTTTCGAGACCCCTCATGCTGAAGTCACTCCGCCTATGGCCCGCACTGCTGCTTGCGTTGTGCCTGCCCGCACACGCCAATTGGCACCTTGATGGCGAGTCGTCTCGCCTGTCGTTCATCACCGGTACCAATGGCGAAGCGGCGCAGGTGCACCGCTTCCTGGTGCTGCATGGCACGGTGGACCGCAAGGGCGCCGCGAGCCTTCGTATCGAGATGGATTCGGTCAGCAGTGGCGTGCCGCTGCGTGATGAACGCATGCGTGACGCGTTGTTCGACGTCGCGCGGTTTGCCGAAGCGACCGTGCAGGCACAACTGGATCTGCGCCCGATCAACGACTTGGCCAACGGGGCGCAGATCGAACTGCGCCTGCCGCTGACGGTAACGTTGCACGGCCAGTCCCATCGTTACGAGGCCTTGCTGCTGGCCACTCGCCTGGACGAGCGGCGGTTTCAGGTCGTGACCTTGGAGCCTCTGGTGCTGCGCGCCGAGGATTTCGGCCTGATGCCAGGGCTGCAAGCCCTGCGCAAGTCCGCCAACCTTACGGCCATCAACCCGTCCGTACCGGTCAATGCGGTACTGATCTTCACTGCGCGCTGACATGCCGGGCCCGGTCTTCCCCTGGCGGGATGGCAACCAGTTCGAGCTGCTGATCGATGGGCCACACTTCTTTCCCCGCATGCTGTCGGCCATCGAGCATGCCCAGACGCAGGTAGACCTGGAGCTGTACCTGGTCGAGTCCGGGGCCTGCGCCGAGGCTGTGGTCCAGGCGCTGGAACAGACGGCCCGCCGCGGGGTGCGGGTGCGCTGCCTGTTCGATTATTACGGGTCGCTGGCCTTGAGCGCCAAGCTGCGGCAACGTCTGGTGGATGCCGGCGTGTACCTGCGCTGGTACAACCGGCTGCACTGGAAACGCGGGCTGCGCAACCTGTACCGCGACCATCGCAAGTTACTGGTGGTCGACGAGCAGTGGGCGGTGGTCGGCGGTACCGGGGTGACCGACGAGTTCTGGCAACCGGGCCAGCCCAGCAGCGAATGGCATGAGGTGATGGTGCTGATGCAAGGCCCGGTGGTGAGCGACTGGCAATTGCTGTTCGATCGCCAGTGGCAGGCCAACCATCGCCGCACGGCCTGGCGCCCTGCCGAGGGCTTCGGCCTGCCGCGCCTGCCCAAGGTGCCTGCGCAAGGGCAGGGCATGGGCCGGGTGGCGTACGCCGACGCCCGTCAGCATCAGGACATCCTGCATGCATTGGTGCGTGCCCTCAACAGCGGCAAGCAGCGCATTTGGCTGGCCACGCCTTATTTTCTGCCGACCTGGAGCGTACGCCGCTCGCTGCGCCGCGCAGCGGGCAAGGGCGTCGATGTGCGGTTGCTGCTCACCGGCCCGCGCACCGACCACCCTTCGGTACGGTATGCCGGCCACCGGTACTATCCACGCCTGCTGCGCGCCGGAGTGCGAATTTTCGAGTATCAGCCGTGCTTCCTGCACCTGAAGATGGTGGTGGTGGACGATTGGGTCAGCGTCGGCTCCTGCAACTTCGACCATTGGAACCTGCGCTTCAATCTGGAGGCCAATATAGAAGCGTTGGACCTGCCGCTGACGACCGCAGTGGTCGCCAGTTTCGAGCGCGATTTCGCCCTGAGCGAGGAAGTCGACCTCGCGCACTGGAACGCCAGGCCGTTCTGGCGCCGGGTCAAACAGCGCATCTGGGGATGGCTGGACCGGTTGGTGGCCAACGTGCTCGACCGGCGCGACTGAGCGCAGCTATCGTGCAATGACGGTTCACAGGCAATCGATGGAGTGGATGCGATGACGGCTAAGAAGATACTCATGCTGGTGGGCGATTACGTCGAGGACTACGAGGTCATGGTGCCCTTCCAGGCGCTGAGTATGGTCGGGCATACCGTGCACGCCGTGTGCCCGGAAAAGGTAGCGGGCCAGACCGTGCGCACGGCTATTCACGACTTCGAAGGCGACCAGACCTACAGCGAAAAGCCAGGGCACCAGTTTGCCCTGAATCAGGATTTCGTCAGGGCCCGTGCCGAAAGTTACGATGCCCTGGTGATCCCGGGCGGGCGGGCGCCTGAGTACCTGCGCCTGAACGAGAAAGTGCTCGACCTGGTGCGAGCGTTCGACCAGGCAGGCAAGCCCATCGCCGCCGTGTGCCACGGCGCCCAGTTGCTGGCCGCCGCCGGTGTGCTCAAAGGCCGGGAGTGCAGTGCGTACCCGGCCTGCGCTCCGGAGGTGCGCCTGGCAGGCGGCACCTATATCGACATTGCGGTGGACCAGGCCCATGTGGACGGCAACCTGGTCACCGCGCCCGCCTGGCCGGCACACCCTGCGTGGCTGGCGGCGTTTCTGAAGGTGTTGGGCACCCGTATCCTCTGACCCAACAGGCCGACCGGCCCGTGGGTCAGCCGACTTGCTCGACCCAGTCGTTGAGGTTGTAATAGTTGGTCACGCGGGCGATCTTGCCGCAGTGGATATAGAAGAACGCGCCGGCCGGCAGGACATAGGTCTGGCCGGTGGCCGCAGGCAGGCCTTCGTCATCGGCCACGTACTGGCCGTGCACGGTGAATTCCGCCGCTGCGCGACTGCCATCGGCATTTTGCATCACCACGATGTCGGCAAGGCGCTCGCGGTAACACCGGTTCATCTTGTCCATGAAGGCGGCGAACCTGGCCTTGCCCATCTGCCGCTCACCCTGGTTGATGTCGTGAATTACATCCTCGCTGAGCAGGGCCAGAAACCCTGGCATGTCGCCTGCGTTGAAGGCAGCGTAGTAAGCGTTTACCAATTCGGTAGCGGTCATGGAACATTACCTGTCGTGTAGGGAAAAGGCGTGTCGTTGGCCTGGATGATAGGGTTTCCCCTCAAGCCCGGCTTAGCCGAGCGCGTCATCCACATCGACAAAACGACCGCCAAGCATGCAAATACGCCTACTGCACGGCGCCGCCATCGCGCCTTATATCGATGACCTCGCTCGTCTGCGCCTGACCGTGTTCCGCGAGTTCCCCTACCTCTACGACGGTTCGCCCGAGTACGAAGCCGACTACCTGGCCACCTATGCCCGTTCCGGTCGCAGCCTGGTGGTGCTGGCCGTGGATGAGGACAAGGTAGTGGGCGCGTCGACGGGCCTGCCCCTGGTCGACGTCGCGCCCGAGTTTCAGGAGCCGTTCGTGGCCCAGGGTCGCGACCCGGCCAGCGTCTACTATTTCGGCGAGTCCGTGGTTCTGCCGCAATACCGAGGGCAGGGGCTTGGGGTACGCTTTTTCATCGAACGCGAATCCTACGCCCATAAACTGGCCGAGTTCGATTACTGCGCGTTCTGCGCCGTGGAGCGGCCCGGTGTACATCCGCGCCGCCCAACCGATTACAAGCCCTTGCATGGGTTCTGGCGCAACCGTGGTTTTCTGCATGACCCGTCCCTGCGTACCCGGTATGCCTGGCGCGACCTGGACGAGCAGGAAAGCTCGGACAAACTCATGTCGTTCTGGCTCAAGGAACTGCCCTTTTGATCCGTGTCGCGGCCTGCCAGTATGCCATTGAGCTGCACGAAACCTGGGAGGCCTATGCCGACCACCTGCAAGGTTTGTGTGCAGAGGCGGTGGAGGCTGGCGCGCGTCTGTTGCTGCTGCCCGAGTATGCAGGGCTGGTACTCAGTGGGCAGCTGACACCCGAGCAGCGGGGGGACCTGAACGCTTCCATTGCAGGCATCCAGCCGTTGATCGAGCCGTGGAAGGCCTTGTGTGCGGGCCTGGCCAGGCGTTGGGGCATCTACCTGCAACCAGGCACGCTGCCGGTACTGGACAGCGACGGCGCCTACCGCAACCGCGCCTGGCTGTTTGGCCCCAAGGGTGTGCTAGGGCATCAGGACAAGCTGATGATGACCCGCTTCGAGCGGGAACAGTGGGGCATTGCCGCAGGCCAAGGGCTGACGGTCTTCGACACCGATCTGGGCCGTCTTGGCATCCTGGTCTGTTACGACAATGAGTTCCCGCTCTTGGCCCGTCGGTTGGCAGAACGTGGCGCCGACCTGATCCTGGCGCCGAGCTGCACCGACACCGAGGCCGGCTATCACCGTGTACGGATCGGGGCTCAAGCACGCGCGTTGGAGAACCAGCTGGCCGTGTTGCAGAGCCCGACCGTGGGGCTGGCCCCTTGGTCGCCGGCACTGGACGAGAACCTGGGCCGGGCAGGGCTGTTCGTGCCGCCTGATCGTGGCATGCCGGGGGATGGGGTGATGGCATTGAGCGAATCGCTCGACCCGCAGCGCAGCCGTTGGCTGATGTGTGACCTGGATCTGGAGGCCGTGCGCCGGGTCAGGCAGCAGGGGCAGGTATTCACACGCAGGGACTGGCCCGAACAATTCGAACGTCTTTGAACGCAACAGCGGCGGGCCCTGGCATCAAGGTCCGCCGCTGCAGGTTGGCTGCGCATTGACTGCGCACGCGAGCGGCCGGTGACAGCGCCGTCGCTGTTGCCTTGGGTTACTTCACTTCGACGGCCAGGCTCTGGGCGATCTTGTTCTGCCACAAGGCGGGGCCTGTGATGTGCACCGACTCACCGTTGCTGTCCACGGCCACGGTCACTGGCATGTCCTTGACCTCGAACTCGTAGATGGCCTCCATGCCCAGCTCGGCAAAGGCCAGGACCTTGGACTTGCGGATGGCTTGCGCGACCAGATAGGCGGCGCCACCTACGGCCATCAGGTAAACGGCCTTGTTGTCCTTGATCGCTTCGATGGCGGTCGGGCCGCGCTCGGACTTGCCGATCATGCCCAGCAGACCGGTCTGCTCCAGGATCTGGCGGGTGAACTTGTCCATGCGCGTGGCGGTGGTGGGGCCAGCAGGGCCGACCACTTCGTCGCCTACCGGGTCGACCGGACCAACGTAGTAGATGAAGCGGCCCTTGAGATCCACCGGCAGTGCTTCGCCGCGGTTGAGCATTTCGACCATGCGCTTGTGGGCGGCATCCCGGCCGGTCAGCATCTTGCCGTTGAGCAGGATGGTTTCACCCGGTTTCCAGCTGGCCACTTCTTCGGGCGTGATGCTGTCCAGGTTGACACGTCGGGCGCTTGGGCCAGCTTCCCAGACGATCTCGGGGTAGGCGTCCAGCGACGGCGCTTCCAGCTGCGCCGGGCCCGTGCCGTCGAGCACGAAGTGGGCGTGGCGAGTGGCAGCGCAGTTTGGGATCATGCACACCGGCAGCGAGGCGGCGTGGGTCGGGTAGTCCATGATCTTGACGTCGAGCACGGTGGTCAGGCCACCGAGGCCCTGGGCGCCGATGCCCAGCTGGTTGACCTTCTCGAACAGTTCCAGACGGATTTCTTCCAGGCGGTTCTGCGGGCCGCGTGCCTTGAGCTCATGGATGTCGATGGACTCCATGAGCACTTCCTTGGCCATGACCGCGGCTTTTTCGGCGGTGCCGCCGATGCCGATGCCCAGCATGCCAGGCGGGCACCAGCCAGCGCCCATGGTCGGAACGGTCTTGAGCACCCAGTCGACGATGGAGTCGGACGGGTTGAGCATGGCCATCTTGGACTTGTTTTCCGAACCGCCGCCCTTGGCTGCAACATCGACCTCGACCTTATCGCCGGGGACGATGGAGTAGTGGATGACGGCCGGGGTGTTGTCCTTGGTGTTCTTGCGGGCGCCGGCCGGGTCGGCCAGGATCGATGCGCGCAGGACGTTTTCAGGCAGATTGTAGGCGCGGCGCACACCCTCGTTGATCATGTCGTCCACGCTCAAGGTGGCGCCGTCCCAGCGCACATCCATACCCACGCGCACGAACACGGTGACGATGCCGGTGTCCTGGCAGATAGGCCGGTGACCGGTGGCACACATGCGCGAGTTGATCAGGATCTGGGCGATGGAGTCGCGCGCAGCCGGCGACTCTTCGCGCAGGTAGGCCTCGTGCATGGCCTGGATGAAATCGACGGGGTGGTAGTACGAGATGAATTGCAGGGCGTCGGCAACGCTCTGAATCAGGTCGTCTTGCTTGATCACGGTCATGCAGCGCGCTCCTCTTAAAGACGGGAACATTCAGTGAGACGTTCGACGGAGCCGACCAGCCTGTCGAAACGCCTTGCAAAGGCGCGCCGACAGCCTGCCGACGCAAAAAAGGCGCGGCAGTATAGCGCGCCTGCCCCGGTGAAACACCTGCGAGTGGTCAGGACCATGGTCTGGCCGGTGGCCGGCATCCTTTTTGCTGCTCGGCACAGTACAGGGCATTAGAATCGACGGGCACGCGGTCGCGTCCATCGGCACAAGGGGTTTGAAGAGGTGAGTGAACATGCCCGAACTTAGCGTGGGCACGCGTTGTTGGACAGTGCCGACTGGCGCCAACTTGCTCGATGCCTTGAACGAGGCAGGGCTTGATGTGCCCTACAGCTGCCGTGAAGGGCGCTGCCATGCGTGCCTGGTACGGTGCGAGCACGGGTTGCCCCTCGATGCCCTGCCAGAAGCCCTGGCGTTGGACAGGCATGCCGTGGGCTGGCGCCTGGCCTGCCAGTGCCGCGTGGTCGAAGACTTGCGCGTGGACGTGTTCGATCCCTTGCGCGACGGCGTAGGCGGCTTTGTCAGCGAACTGGACTGGTTCGGTGATGTGTTGCGGTTGCGCCTGCGGACCGAGCGCAGCGTCCGCTACCAGCCAGGCCAACACGCGGTGCTCTGGTTGGGTGGGGTGGCGCGGCCTTATTCACTGGCCAGCCTGCCGGGTGAGGATGATTGCCTGGAGTTTCATATCGATTGCCATCGTCCCGGTGCTTTCTGTGACCAGGCACGGGCGCTGGGGGTGGGCGATGCGTTGCGCCTTGGCGAAGTCAGGGGTGGGGCATTGCATTACGACCTTGACTGGCAGGACCGGCCGTTATGGCTACTGGCTGCCGGTACCGGGCTTGCACCGCTATGGGGCATCGTGCGCGAAGCGTTGCGTCAAGGGCATCGGGGGGAGATCCGGTTGCTGCACGTGGCCCGCGACCGCGCAGGGCACTACCTGGCAGCACCGTTGCAGCAGTTGCCAGGTGTGAGCGTGGAACTGGTGGTGACAGCGCAGCTGGAGGAAACACTGGCGGCGCTGCGGCCTTCATCGAGACAGACCTTGGCCCTGCTGTGCGGCGCGCCCGCCAGCGTCGAACGGTTTGCCCGAAGGCTGTTCATCGCCGGCGTGCCGAGGGGGCAGGTGTTCGCAGACAGCTTTGTCGAGCACGTCTGAGCCGACGTGTCTGCAGTGCCTGCACAGGGCCGCTTGCTCACGGGGGAACGCGCGCGAAGCGACCCTGGCTCGTCAGCCGATCAGCCGACCAGCGGATCACCGACATGCAGGATCTTCATGCCGTTGGTCCCGCCGATGGTGTGGTAGCTGTCGCCCTTGGTGAGGATCACCCAGTCACCTTGCTCGACCAGCCCACGCTTGAGCAGCTCGTCCACGGCGGCCTGGCTGACCTTGTCGGCCGGCAGCGATGCCGGGTCGAAATCGATCGGGTACACACCCCGGAACATCGAGGCACGGGCCTGGGTAGCGCGGTGCGGAGACAGGGCGAAGATCGGTACGTGCGAGCGCAGGCGCGACATGATCAGCGGGGTATAACCGCTCTCGGTCAGGGCGATGATCGCCTTCACGCCTGGGAAGTGGTTAGCCGTGTACATGGCTGCCAGGGCGATGCTTTCGTCGCAGCGCTCGAACGTGGTGTGCAGGCGGTGGCTGGAGCGCTGGCTAGTTGGGTGTTTCTCGGCACCCAGGCAGATGCGCGCCATGGCCTGGACGGCTTCGATCGGGTATGAACCGGCGGCGCTTTCGGCCGACAGCATCACGGCGTCGGTGTTGTCGAGCACGGCGTTGGCCACGTCGGACACTTCGGCACGGGTCGGCATCGGGTTCTGGATCATCGACTCCATCATCTGGGTCGCGACGATCACTGCCTTGTTGTTGCGGCGGGCGTGCTGGATGATCTTTTTCTGAATGGCGATCAGCTCGGCGTCGCCGATTTCCACGCCCAGGTCACCACGGGCAACCATGACGGCGTCGGAGGCTGCGATGAGCTTGTCGAGGGTTTCGTCGTCGGCAACCGCTTCGGCGCGTTCGATCTTGGCCACCAGCCAAGCGCTGCCACCAGACTCGTCACGCAGCTTGCGGGCGTATTCCATGTCGCTGGCGTCACGCGGGAAGGACACGGCCAGGTAGTCCAGGTCCATCTCGGCAGCCAGCTTGATGTCGGCCTTGTCCTTCTCGGTCAGGGCCGGTGCAGTCAGGCCGCCACCTTTGCGGTTGATGCCCTTGTGGTCCGACAGCGGTCCACCGATGATCACCACGCAGTGCAGGGCGTCGGCGGTCGCGGTTTCGACGCGCATGACCACGCGGCCATCGTCGAGCAGCAGTTCGTCGCCAACGCCACAGTCCTTGACCAGGTCGGGGTAGTCGATACCGACGATGTCCTGGTTGCCTTCGGTCAGCGGATGAGCGGTCGAGAAGGTGAAGGTGTCACCGACTTTCAGTTCGATGCGCTTGTTGGCGAACTTGGCGATGCGGATCTTCGGACCCTGCAGGTCGCCGAGCAAGGCCACGTGACGGCCATTCTTGGCAGCGATTTCACGGATCAGGCGGGCGCGTGCCTTGTGCTCGTCCGGAGTGCCATGAGAGAAGTTCAGGCGAGCCACGTCCAGGCCGGCGAGGATCAACTGTTCGATCACTTCCGGCGAATTGCTGGCGGGGCCAAGGGTGGCGACGATTTTGGTACGGCGGATGGTCATGCACAGACTCCTATAGTGAAGCGCAGCGAGAGGCTACTCCTGAATCGGGCTGTAGTCATCGTTAGGTTGCACTACCTGGCTTTGGAAAACTGTGCAGGTGACAGTCGCGCGCGTTTGCTGGCTGGCGTGGTCGGGCCACTGCACGCGATACCTGCCGATCGTTGAAGAATCCGATGGGCCGGCCGATACGCTCTTCAGCAAAGGAGACTCCCATGCGCATGCTGATCGTTTTAGCCCTCGCGGCCAGTGCCGTCGGGTGTACCCGCTGGTCCATGGACCACCATCTCAACAATGCCTACCGCGCTTATGATCGCGGTGATTGCCAGCGGGTAATGTTGGAGCTGTCCCAGGTCGACCGCACCAGCCGCGCCCGGCCTTTCATCCACCCGGAAGTGGCGTTGCTGCGCGGGCAGTGCCTGGAGCGGCAAGCGTTGTACGTGGATGCCGCACAGACCTACCAGTACCTGATCCAGCGCTATCCGGGCAATGAATATGCCTACCGTGCCCAGGCGCGTCTGCAAACATTGGAGAAGCTAGGTCATTACCGGGGTGGCGAGCCGGCCGTGACCAGGCCAGCGACGAGCGTACCTTGGCGCTAATGCCAAGGTGTGCTGTATTGACGGGGAGATTTGTCGCAGCGTGCGCTAACCTGTAACTCAACTGATACAACAACCGCCAGTACCAGGCGTTCCTGGCATCGCGGACGGACTGACCTTGACGCTATTCAATAAACGACATATCGACCGCCACCAGTTGCCCTTTGTCCTGAAGGTATTCAATCGCTTCAATGGGCAGGAGATGGGCCAGCTGGGCAATGCCTCTGAAAACGGCATGATGCTGATCAGCGAGCTGCCGGTCATGGTGGGCCCCGATTACGAATTGCAGTTGCGCCTGCCGTTGACGGGGGGTGGGCATCAGTTCGTCAACCTTACGGCCAGTTGTCTGTGGTGCCGCGAGGACCAGACGCCTGGGTACTACGATTCGGGCTTCATGTTGTTGCAGGCGCCTCGCGAATACGACGACTTTGTGCGCTCCTTGCAGGAGTACTTCAGTTTTCGCGCCTCCTCTACCTCGGTTTGACAGGTCGGTATTGCCGATTGCTGACGCCCGTCCATGAGATCGGTCCGGGTCAGTAGGGGCTGTTTAGCACGGCCTACTGGCCCCAAGTCGCTTCATTGGCCCGACGTCAGGCCCGGCTCAACGCGTTAGAATCAGGGCGAACCTGCAACAGGACGGCCCTGTGACTTCAAGCATTTTCTGGCATGACTACGAAACCACCGGCATCAACCCGCGCTGCGACCGGCCCGTGCAGATGGCAGGGGTGCGTACCGACCTCGACCTGAATGAAATCGCCGAACCGATCAACCTCTATTGCCGCTTGTCGGATGACATATTGCCGCATCCTGCTGCCTGCCTGGTGACGGGCGTCACGCCGCAACAGTTGGCCGAAAAAGGACTCGGCGAGGCCGAGTTCATGGCGCGCGTGCATGCCGAACTGGCGCAACCCGGTACCTGCGGTGCCGGCTACAACACGCTGCGTTTCGACGACGAAGTCACGCGCTACAGCCTATACCGCAACTTCTTCGACCCTTACGCACGCGAGTGGCAGGGCGGTAACAGTCGCTGGGACCTGATCGATATCGTCAGGACCGCGTTCGCGTTGCGTCCCGATGGCATTCAATGGCCCCAGCAGGAAGGGCGCATCAGTCTGCGCCTTGAGTTGTTGAGCAAGGCCAACGGCCTCGAACATGGCCACGCACACGAGGCACTCTCCGATGTTCGGGCGACCATTGCCCTTGCCCGGCTGATACGCGAGAAGCAGCCAAAGTTGTACGACTGGTTGTTTCAGCTTCGCAGCAAGCACAAGGTCATGGAGCAGATACGGCTGCTGCAGCCGATGGTGCATATTTCTGGACGTTTCAGTGCTGCGCGTCATTACTTGGGCGTCGTGTTGCCTTTGGCCTGGCACCCTAAAAACCGCAATGCATTGATTGTTTGCGATCTGCATCAGCAAACCCTGCCGCTGATTGAAGAGCGCGCCGAAACTTTGCGCCAGCGGCTCTATACCCGTCGAGAAGCCCTTGGCGAAGGCGAGCTCCCTGTACCGCTCAAACTCATCCAGATCAACCGCTGCCCGGTGGTGGCTCCCCTTTCTGTATTACGACCGGCTGATCAAGCGCGTCTGGGGATTGACCTGGACGCATTACAACGACGCGCCGAGGCATTGGTCCGTCAACAGGATCAATGGCAGGAAAAACTGGCACCTATTTATACGCAAGACGGTTTTGCGGCCAGTGACGATCCTGAACAGCAATTGTATGAGCGGTTTCTCGGCGAGCGTGACCGGCGGTTATGCGATCAAGTGCGTTCGCTGTCGCCCGCCCAGTTGGGCGCCGGGCAGTGGATGTTCGATGATCCACGCTTGGCCGAATTGCTCTTTCGCTACCGTGCACGTAACTTTCCCGACACCTTGAACGATGAAGACAGGGCGCGATGGCAGGATTTTTGTAGGCAACGTCTGACTGACCCCCGCTGGGGTGCGCCCAATACCCTGGGTGATTTCGCCCAGGCCCTGGCCGCAGCCTGGCCTGGCGCGGGTGAAGCAGGACAGCAAGTGCTGACAGCCTGGCAACTGCATGCCAACGCGTTGCAAACGAGGTTTGCCGTCAATTGAAAGCCCATAAAAAAACGCCGGTTATTAACCGGCGTTTTTTACGTATATCAAATAGCGAGCAATGGACAATCAGTCCAGCAGGGTTGCCCAGCTTTCTACCTCGTCACCGCCCCATTGAGCTTTCCACTCTTTCAGGGTTTTGTGGTTGCCACCTTTGGTTTCGATGACTTCACCGTTGTGCGGGTTTTTGTATTGCTTGACCTTGCGCGCGCGTTTGGTGCCAGTGGTTTTCACGGCGCCACGCGGCAGTTTGCTCATCTTGGCATCAGGGTCGAGCAGGGCAATGATGTCACGCAGCGACTTGGAATATTCGCCCATCAGGGTGCGCAGTTTGCCTTCGAACTCCAGTTCTTTTTTCAGCTTGTCATCCTGAGACAGGTTGGCCAGGCGGGCCTGAAGTTCCTTGATGGCTTCTTCGGTAGCACGGTACTCGTTGATCAGGGACATGGAGTGTTCCTTAATGCGTGTTCGGAAATGTGTGGAGCAATAGTAAACAGGCAATTCTCGCAAGTAAACATATGATTGATGTATTAACAGTTGATTAGCTGTGACAGTAATTCTCCACGTGAACAAAAATTTACATAGGTTGCCGTTTCGTCCATAAACCTTGTCGGAAGATTCCCGCCTGATAGGCACAGCGACCCTATGCAGCACGTCGCAATCATTACTGCGTTTTTCTCAGCGTGCCGCTAGAATAAGCGCCTTTGCGAGTTCTGGAGTCTTATTCATGCGCACCTACCGTCTGGTGATCGCTTGCCCCGACCGTGTCGGCATCGTGGCGAAAGTCAGTAATTTCCTGGCCTTGTACAACGGCTGGATCACCGAAGCCAGCCATCACTCCGACGAGCAGACTGGCTGGTTCTTCATGCGTCATGAAATTCGCGCCGAGTCGCTGCCCTTCGGTATCGAGGCGTTCCGCGAAGCGTTCGCGCCCATCGCCGAAGAGTTCTCCATGATCTGGCGCGTGACCGATTCTGCCCAGAAAAAGCGCGTCGTGCTGATGGCCAGCCGCGAATCCCACTGCCTGGCCGACCTGCTGCACCGCTGGCACAGCGATGAGCTCGATTGCGACATTCCCTGCGTCATTTCCAACCACGACGACCTGCGCAGCATGGTCGAGTGGCACGGTATTCCGTTCTTCCACGTTCCAGTAGACCCCAAGGATAAAGCCCCGGCGTTTGCCGAGGTGTCACGCCTGGTGCAGGAACACGCAGCCGATGTGGTCGTGCTGGCGCGGTACATGCAAATTCTGCCGCCGCAACTCTGCCAGGACTATGCTGAGAAGGTCATCAACATCCACCATAGCTTCCTGCCATCGTTCGTCGGCGCCAAGCCGTACCATCAGGCGGCGCTGCGTGGCGTGAAGCTGATCGGTGCGACCTGCCACTACGTGACCGAAGAGCTGGACGCCGGCCCCATCATCGAGCAGGACGTGGTGCGGGTTACCCATGCCGACAGCATCGAGGACATGGTCCGCTTCGGGCGCGACGTGGAGAAAATGGTGCTGGCCCGCGGCCTGCGCTATCACCTGGAAGACCGGGTTCTGGTGCACGGCAACAAGACAGTGGTGTTCGACTGATAGCAGGGCTGCTATCAAGCCTCTTGAGCAACGTGAGGATCGACCAATGGGACGGCGCGGTACGCCTACAGCCTCTCCACCCCCTGTAGTGGGCCAGGGTTGCCTGGCCCGCTACGATCCAGACGCGTTGCAGGACACCGACGGCACCGACTTCCCCGGTGCCGCTGCGCTTTGGCAAGCGCTCAACCCACCTGACGCCGCCAGCGCTCCAGCAGCGGACGTGCCAGCAGGCACACGAACACAGGCCCTCCGGCGAGCAGATACAGGTAGTAAGTGATTGCGCGCCAGATCAGGATCGCCGCTGCCGCCGTCGAGCTGCCCACCATGGGTGTCAGCAGGCTGGCCGAGGTCAGCTCGGCAGCGCCTGCGCCGCCGGGCATCATGCTGAACTGACCGGCGCTGAGCGAGAGCATCTGGACCAGGAAACTGGGGATCCAGGCCAGCTCCACGCCCAGGCCCTTGACCACTAGGTACAGCACGCTAAAGCGCAGCCCCCAGTGGACGCACGTCAGGCTGAACACCAGAAACAGGGTGCGCTTGGGTAGCTGCCAGGTTTGCGCCAGTGCCTGCACGAAACGAAACAGCTTACGGGCCCAGCGCCGTTTGCGCGGTGCGCTGGTACCCAGGCGCTGCAGCAGCCTGCCATTCAGCCGCATCACCTTGCGCCGGTAGCGCAGCAACGCCACCACGCCTGCCAGCGCCGCGCACAGCAGTGCCGCACTGCCCAGCAACATGCTTTCCTGGCTGCGCCCCAGGCTGTGAAACAACGCATAGCCGGCGATCGCCAGCATGGCGCAGAAGAAAAACACCAAGTCATTGAGCTGATCCATCGCGAACACCGCGCCGCTGCGGGCTGCGCTGATGCCCTCGCGGGCCAGCAAGGCCATCAGGGTCAGGGGACCGCCGCCACCACCTGGAGTGGTACAGATGGCGAATTCGGTGGCCATGACCACACCCAAGGTGCGCACCCGCGACACGCGCACTGCCTGATCGCCTAGCAGCAGGCGCATCCGGCAGGCGTTGATCACCCAGCACAGCAGAATCATGCCCACCAGCGTCATCAACAGCTGCGGGTCGAAGCGGCTCAGCTTGGGCAGCAGTTCGCTGCCGCCCAACAGTGCCGGCACCAACGCTGCGCCCAGCAGCGCCAAGCCCAGCAGCAGCCAGCGGTTCATGCTGCCACCTGCCGCTCCAGCCAGGCTGACTTGGTCAAGGGTTCGCGCCCGTCTTCGATCAGTTTTTCAAGGGTGCGCAGCCAGTAGTCCCGTGAGTATTGATGGCGCATGTCCACCGGGTGCAGCCCCAGGCGCAGGGTGTTAGCACCTTGCCAGCGTCGACATTGCCAGTCGCTGAGCACCCGCGACACACCACGGCGCCAGGCGCTGCGCGCGCTCCAGACCAAACCGGGTGCATCGATGGCGGTAAAGTCCGGCAGGCGATAGAGGTGCTGCGGGGTGCTGGTGTATTTGAGCGGCAGTTGGCGCAGCGCTTGCCGCGTGCCCTGGCTCATCAACCACGCGGGGGCCACGAAGCCTGCTACAGGCCAGCCTTGACGGTCGAACAACGCCAGGCCGTCTTGTAGCCGGGCGATGGCCTGGTGTTCGTCCAGCGCGTAGAACTCGCCTTCATGGGTATAGATCCGCCGCATGAAGTAGTCCACGGGCGTACGCGGCGTGGGGCCCTCATCGGCATGGGCGTAACCGTGCAGGGCCAGCTCGTCACCCGCGGCCAGACGGCGATCGAGCAACTGGCAGAAGCCGGGAGACTGAGTCAGCAGGTTGCGCCGATGAAAGTCGGGCACCACCAGCCAGGTCATGGGCACGTTACCCAATGCATCGACCGCCTGCACGAACGGCTCGTAATCTGGCCACGTCTCTGGGGCCACATCATGCAGCACCAGCATCACGCTACGGGAACGGGTACCGGACTCAAGCATGTGCCCGCACCTGCTGTTGATGGCCAAGTACAGCCTGGTAATGCTCAAGCAGGCCATTGACCACGTTGTCCCATGAGTAATGCTGCTCTACATGTCGCCTGGCCTGTGCACCGAGCTTGCGCGCCCCGGCTTCGAACGCCTCGCGCACCGCCAGGGCCATTGCCCGGGCATCATTGGGTTGGCACAAGCGCCCGCACTGGTCGTTGACGATTTCGCCGAAGGCGCCGGCACGCACTGCAACCACGGGCGTGCCACTGGCCATGGCTTCGAGGATGACCAGGCCGAAGGTTTCCTGGTCGCCGGCATGCACCAACAGGTCGGCGCTGGCCATCAGGCGAGCCACCTGGTCAGGTGGGCAGAACTGGCCGATCACGCTGACGTTGTCGGGCACATTGGCGGGCATGTTGGACCCCACCAGCAGCAGGTGATACCCGCGCCCCAGCTGCCGCATGCAGTCGAGCAGCACGGGCAGGTTCTTCTCCCGAGAGCCTCGGCCTGCATAGATCAGCAGCCGGCAGGTGTCGGCGATGCCCAGTTCGGCCCGCACCTGTGGATCGCGGCGTGCGGGGTTGAAGGTTTCCAGGTCCACGCCCAGCGGCTGCACGTGAACATCACGTACCCCCAGGCGGCGGAGCTTGTCTGCCATGACCTTGCTCGGTGCGAGCACGCGGTCGAAATTGCCATACAACTTGCTGACATAGGCCTCGACGTTGGGCGTGAACCAATTACCCATGCGGTTGCTCACCAACAGCGGCAGGTCGGAGTGATAGAAACCAATGACCGGTACGTCCAGCTGACGGCGCGCTTCAAGCGCCGCCCAGGCGGTCAAGTACGGGTCGCCGACCTCGATCAGGTCTGGCTTTAGCGTGCGCAGCGTGTTGCACCATGGCGCCAGGCGTACCGGAAAGCGGTAGCCTTTGCCAAAGGGCAGGGGTAGTGCAGGCACATGATAGACACCGCCTTCATGCCGAGCGCTGGCGCCGGGGATCAACAGGCTGTGACGGACACCTTGTAGGGCATCCAGGCGGTGGTGTTTGGCATCAAGGTAAGTGCGTACGCCGCCGCTGGCCGGGGCGTAGAACATGGTGATGTCGGCAATGTGCACGATCTGCATCCCTCCGGGATCGTCTTTCGGGTCTGTCATCGCGCGGTAACGAAACCGGCGTTGACATGCCATGAAGTTGACCTTTCAGAAGGATAGTTTGTTCGATCAGCTTGTGCGGTTGATCGCCCGGCAGCCGAGCGCCAGGCAAAGGCGCTCGGCGGGTCGGTGCCGGCTTCAGATACGGAAGGTGCCGACCAGGTGTTTCAGACGGCTGGCCTGCTGTTCCAAATCGGAACAGGCACGCAGCGTCGCCTGCAGGTTTTCGACGCCTTCCTGATTGAGCATGTTGATTTCGTTGATATCCATATTGATGGCTTCGACCACGGCCGTCTGCTCCTCGGTGGCCGTGGCCACGGACTGGTTCATGCCATCGATTTCGCCAATGCGCACGGTGACACTGTCCAGCCGCTCACCGGCCTGGTTGGCGATCTGCACACTGTCCAGGCTGTGGCGCTGGCTCTGGTCCATGGTATCGACCGACTCGCGGGCGCCCACTTGCAGCTCCTCGATCATGCCCTGGACCTGCTGCGCGGATTCCTGGGTGCGATGGGCCAGGTTACGCACTTCGTCGGCCACCACTGCGAAACCACGACCCGCTTCACCGGCACGCGCGGCCTCGATGGCGGCGTTGAGCGCCAGCAGGTTGGTCTGCTGGGAAATGCTGGTGATCACTTCGAGAATCTGGCCGATGTTGACGGTTTTACTGTTGAGCGTCTCGATGTGGGCGCTGGACGTCACGATCAAGTCGGAAAGCCGGTTCATGGCGGCGATGTTGCGATCGACCACTTGCTGGCCTTCTTCAGCCAGACGCCGTGCAGAACTTGCATGCTGAGAAGCCTGCGCCGCATTGCCGGCGATCTCCTGGGCGGCAGCGCCCAGCTCGTTGATGGCGGCCGCCACGCTGTTGGTGCGGTTGGATTGTTCGTCGGAATTGGTCATCGACGAATTGGACGCACTGATCACACGCAACGCGACTTCGTTCACCTGCTCGGTGGCCGAGGACACTTCACGGATCGAGCCGTGGATACGCTCGACGAAGCGGTTGAAGGCGTTGCCCAGGATGCCGAACTCGTCGTGATGGTGGATGCGCAGGCGCTTGGTGAGGTCGCCTTCGCCCTCGGCGATATCCTCCATGGCCCGTGTCATGGTGTGCAGCGGCTGCATCAGCACACGGATCAGCAGCCCCAGCAGGGCGATGATGATCACCACGGCCACCACGGTGGCGATCACGGCGGAGGTGCGGAACGTGCTGAGCATCGCGAAGGCCTTGTCCTTGTCCACCGACAGGCCGATGTACCAGTTGGCCGAAGGCAAGCCGGTCACCGGTGTGAACGTCAGCAGGCGGGCATGGCCGTCACTTTGCACTTCGGTCAGCTCAGGGGTGAGCTTCGGTGTGCGCTCGGGGAACAGGTCTGACAATGATTTCATCACCAGGCCTTGATCCGGGTGGACCAGGATCTTGCCTTGGTCGTTTACCAGGAAGGCATACCCCATGCCGCCGAAGTTCAGCGAGTTGATGATTTGCGCCAGGCCGTCCAGTGCCAGGTCACCACCGACCACTCCCACCGAATCGGCCACCTTGTCGAGGATGCCGATCACCATCTTGTTGGTGGTCATGTCGATGTAGGGTTCGGTCAGCAGGGTGCCGCTGGCACTCATGCCATCCTTGTACCAGGGGCGTGTGCGGGGATCGTACCCGTCAGGCATCTTTGCATCCGGGCGCACGCTGAAGCTGCCATCGACCCTGCCCAGGTAAACGGTAAGGAAACTCGATATCAGCGCCTGCTGGCCCATCAGGGTTTCAGCATTGGCCGGTTGCTGGGCGATATTCTGCGCCAGGTTCTCGACCAGTTTGATACGTCCCTCGAACAAACTACGGATGTTGGTCGACGTAGAGGCGCCCATCTCAGTCAGGTAGTCCTGAAGGTCCTCGCGAATCGCATTACGCTGCAGGTAATCGTTGTAGAGGGTGAACAGGCTGAATGCGAGGATCACGATCAGTGATGCTGCCAGCAGAATCTTGTGGCTGAAACGAAGGCTTTTGTTCATGAAATCATCGGGTCCGCTAAGGTTTTGTATCAGGCGTTCGCAGCTGTAGGGCCCAGCCAGTGCAACATCCCGAAAAGTCCTTTTTCGGTTGTTCTCTCTGAGTAAGGCGAATATCACCCAGAGGTATCGGCCGAAGTAAGACAAAGCTTGAGCAGAGGATTAAAGAGATGTCGGAATCTTCATTTATCGTTGTAGGATCAAGCCCTGATGGCCAGCCCGTAGGGCAAGCGATGCGGCTTGCCAACCGGCACGGGTTGGTGGCGGGGGCCACCGGTACCGGCAAGACCGTGACCCTGCAACACTTGGCCGAGGCTTTCAGCGATGCCGGCGTGGCGGTGTTCGCGGCCGACGTCAAAGGCGACCTGTGTGGGCTAGGCGCCAAAGGCGCGCCTGAGGGCAAGGTGGCCGAGCGCATCGCAGGGATGCCTTGGTTGCACCACCAGCCACAGGCCTACCCGGTCAGCGTGTGGGACATCGCGGGCCAGTCGGGGCATCCGTTGCGTACCACGATCAGCGAAATGGGGCCTTTGCTGCTAGGCAACTTGCTTGAGCTCACCGATAGCCAACAGGCGGCGCTGTATGCCAGTTTCAAGGTGGCCGATCGCGAAGGCTTGCTGTTGCTGGACCTCAAGGACCTCAAAGCGCTGCTTGGCCACCTGAAGGACAACCCGCAGGTGCTGGGCGAAGACAGTGCGCTGGTTACCGGCGCGTCCGTGCAGGCGTTGCTGCGCCGGCTGGCCACCCTGGAGCAGCAGGGGGCAGAGGCGTTGTTTGGTGAGCCGGCATTGCAGCTCGAAGACATTCTGCGGCCCGACCCGGATGGGCGAGGGCGCATCCATTTGCTCGACGCCAGCCGCCTGGTGCATGAGGCACCCAAGGTCTACGCCACGTTTCTACTGTGGCTGCTGGCCGAACTGTTCGAGCAACTGCCCGAGCGTGGTGATGCCGAAAAACCGGTGCTGGCGCTGTTCTTCGATGAAGCGCACCTGCTGTTCAAGGACACGCCCAAGGCCTTGCAAGACCGCCTGGAGCAGGTGGTGCGGCTGATTCGCTCAAAAGGGGTCGGGGTGTATTTCGTCACCCAGTCCCCAGCCGACCTGCCCGATGCAGTCCTTGCCCAGTTGGGCCTGCGAATCCAGCATGGCTTGCGGGCGTATACGGCCAAGGAGCAGAAGGCGCTACGCGCCGTAGCCGAGGGCTTTCGCCCCAACCCTTCATTCGATGCGTTGTCCTCGCTGACCGAGCTGGGCATCGGCGAGGCACTGGTCGGCACGCTCGAGGACAAGGGAACACCTGCCAGTGTGCAGCGAGTGCTGGTCGCCCCACCGCAATCGCGCATCGGCCCGTTGAGTGAGGCCGAGCGCAGTGCACTGATTGCGCGGTCCCCCTTGGTTGGCCGTTATGACAAACCCATAGACCGGGAGTCGGCTTACGAAAGGCTCAACCAACGCAAGGGCGAAGCGGTGGAGCCCGCGCCGCAACCCAAGGCTGATGACAGCAGTTTCGCTGAAAAGGCGGGCGAATTTCTGCAAGGCGCGGCCGGGCAGGCGATCAAGTCGGCGATGCGTCAAGCTGCCAATCAACTGGGGCGGCAGCTGGTGCGCGGGCTGATGGGCTCGTTGCTGGGCGGGAAAAAGAAGTAGCTGCGCGGTGTGAAACCATCGCCCATAAAAAAGGCGCCCGACGGCGCCTTTTTCTATGGGCTGAGGTCAGCCGATTGCCTTGGACGCCAACCAGAACAGGCCGGCGGCAAGCCCCATCGAGGCGGGCAGGGTCAGCACCCACGCCATCAGGATGGTCTTCACCGTACCGCCCTGCAGGCCGCTTTTGTTGGCGACCATGGTGCCGGCAACGCCGGAAGACAGCACATGCGTGGTTGAAACCGGCAGCGCGAACACGTTGGCCATGCCAATGGCGCAGGCCGCGGTGATCTGCGCCGACATGCCCTGGGCATAGGTCATGCCCTGTTTGCCAATCTTCTCGCCGACGGTCAACACCACGCGACGCCAGCCAACCATGGTGCCCAGGCCCAGGGCCAGGGCAACGGCCACGATCACCCAGAACGGAGCGTACTCAGTGGTGGCGGTCAGGTCCTTGCGCAGCTTTTCCAGGTCGGACTTTTCACGCGCATCCAGGCCCGGCAACTTGCCAACCTTTTTCGCGGTGTCGTCCAGGCACAGCAGGTAACGGCGTACTTCTACACGCTTGTCCGCGTCCAGGGCCCGGTAGTCGGTCACGCCCTGCAGCGAGGACTGCAGCGCGGCGATGGTCGGCTCGGTCTGCTGGGGATTGCAGCTGAACTGTTCAGGCAGGTCACTGGCCTTGGCCTTGCCCAGCGCCAGGAATTCGCCCAGCGTGGCAGCGTTGCGCTCGTAGAACTGGCTCATGTGCAACGTGGCATCACGGGTGCGTTCGATCTGGTAGGTGGTGCTGTTCAGGTCGAGCACGAACTTGGCCGGTACGATGCCGATCAATACCAGCATGATCAGGCCAATGCCTTTCTGACCGTCATTGGAGCCGTGCACGAAGCTCACGCCCATGGCCGAAATCACCAGCACCAGACGATTCCAGAAAGGCGGGTGCTTCTTGTCGTCCAGTTTGCGGCGTTGCTCAGGCGTCTTGTGCATCTTCGACAGCGGGCGCCACCATTTCAGGCCAAGCAGGACCAGCGCGGCCACGGCAAACCCGGCGATCGGCGAAACCACCAGGGACATGGCGATATCGATGGCTTTCTGCCAATTGACGCCGTCACCCAGCGGAATGTCGTTGATGAGCGCGTTGGCCAGGCCCACGCCCAGGATCGAGCCGATCAGGGTATGCGAACTGGACGCAGGAATACCGAAGTACCAGGTGCCCAGGTTCCAGGTAATGGCTGCGGCCAGCAGCGAGAAGACCATGGCCAGGCCGTGCCCGGTGTTCACATTGATCAGCAGCTCTACCGGAAGCAGGTGCACGATGGCATAAGCCACCCCGACCCCACCCAGCAGAACGCCAAGGAAGTTGAACACGCCGGAGAAGAACACGGCCAGGTGTGGTGGCATGGCTTTGGTGTAGATGACGGTGGCTACCGCGTTGGCGGTGTCATGAAAGCCATTGATGAACTCGAAGGCGAGCACGAAGGTCAAGGCGAGCAGCAAGCTCACCAATACCCAGGCATCCAGTCCGCTGAATAAATCGATCATGAAGGTTGTCTGGCGGTCGTAGGGGGGCCGGATTATGCCAGAAAACGTTGGCAATCGATGCACCCGCGGCAGCCGCTGATCATGTCGCCCAGGTCAGAAATTGCCGTCTGCCACTGCAGGTCGGTCAACATTATCGAAGCCAAATGTGTTCAACGTCAGCGAAAAATCAGCAAAATGCGCGGAAGGTGAGGCGGTTAATCGTTTTAAACGCCCGTATGAAATTTGTGAAATTCCATTACAACCATTGCGCCAGAGCAATTACGCGCTCTGGGCACCCCTAGCGCTTTGACGATTGGGCAAAGGGCTAGGGGTTAGCGCTGCGCAATTCCTTCTCCATGCGTTCCAGCTCCTGGCTGAACGCCTGGTCGCGCATGTTGGCGCGTTTGCGCCAGGGTTTGCGTTCCGGTTCCGGCTGTGCCGCATAGGTGGTCACTTCGCCGCCATACACATCCTTGAAACGCTCAGCCTGGCGCTCGAGTTCTGCGCGCAGTTCTTCTTTTGTCACATGCAGTACCTGAATTGAATTGGAAAGAGGACCGCCCTGTCGGCGTAAACCGTTAGACGATATCGACACTTAACTTGCCGGCGGGACCTGGATCGACGCGTCGTCCAACTAGACGACCGGAGTATATCAACACTCGAATAAGGCCAGTGTGATGGGATTGGCCCGACGGGCAATCAAAGAAATGTCGATATTAAGAAAACCACAACGTGTGAAAGTTCGATATCGCACGCGATGCACACCGCAAAAACAAAACGGCCCCACCAATTGGCAGGGCCGTTGCCTGGGACTTCTACGGTGGGTACCTGACCAGTCTCTCCAAAGAAGCCACAAGTGGCACTGGAAAGGTATAAGCAAACGTGTCGCCGGTCAATTGCGATTATCGGCCGGTTGTTCGATAATCGCACAAGTCGGCGATTTTGTTGAGGTGTGCGATGAATGACGATAAAACAGCCCGTGACAGTGCTCTGCCCGAACCAACACGCAGTCCGGTACCCGCCCTGGCCCCGCCAATCGTGGCATCGCCGGCCAAACGCATTCAGGCGTTCACCGGCGATCCTGACTTCATGACCTCCCTGGCGCGTGGGCTTGCCGTCATACAGGCATTTCAGGAACGCAAGCGGCACCTGACCATCGCGCAAATCAGCCATCGCACCGAAATACCTCGGGCGGCAGTGCGCCGATGCCTGCATACGCTGATGAAGCTGGGCTACGCGACCACCGACGGGCGTACCTACTCCTTGCTGCCCAAAGTGCTGACGCTCGGCCATGCGTACCTGTCATCGACACCCCTGGCCATTTCCGCGCAGCCTTACCTGGACCGTATCAGCGACCAATTGCACGAGGCGGCCAACATGGCGACCCTCGAAGGGGACGACATTCTGTACATCGCCCGCTCGGCGACGGTAGAGCGCCTGATCTCGGTAGACCTGTCGGTCGGTGGACGGCTCCCGGCGTACTGCACGTCCATGGGCCGCATCCTCCTGGCGGCCATGGACGACACCAGCTTGCGCGAATACTTCGATCGTGCCGACCTCAAGGCCCGCACCAGCCGTACCCTGCACGACGCCCCGTCGCTGTTCGCCTGCATCGAGCAAGTGCGTAGCCAGGGATGGTGCGTGGTCGACCAGGAACTCGAACAAGGCCTGCGCTCGGTGGCCGTGCCCGTCTACGACGCCTCAGGCCAGGTACTGGCGGCGCTGAACGTCAGTACCCACGTCGGGCGTGTACCGCGCAGTGAACTGGAGCAGCGGTTTCTTCCCGTACTACTGGAAGCCAGCCAAGAGCTCAGCCATCAGCTGTTTGGATAAGCGCGAAGGCTTTAGGATCATTACAGCCTGCTGACAAAGCGTTCGATAATCGCCCAGTTCAGCCTTAAGCTAATTGTGACGGCCCCGCCTTTGTCCCTAACCTGATGCCCACCCGGCGGACAGGTTGCAGTGACCCGATTGTGCCTGTATCGCCGGCGCCCATGGTCACTGCAGGAGACGCAAGATGCGCGAGGTCTATATTTGTGATGCCGTTCGCACGCCCATTGGCCGGTTTGGTGGCGCCCTTGCCAGCATCCGGGCTGACGACTTGGCGGCGGTACCGCTCAAGGCATTGGTCGCGCGCAACCCGGGTGTGCACTGGGCGCACCTGGACGAGGTGTTTTTCGGTTGTGCCAATCAGGCGGGCGAAGACAACCGTAACGTGGCACGCATGGCGTTGCTGCTGGCCGGGCTGCCTGAATGCGTGCCGGGTGTCACCCTCAACCGCTTGTGCGCTTCGGGCATGGAGGCCGTCGGCGCGGCGTTCCGCGCCATCGCCTGTGGCGAAATGGAGCTGGCCATCGCGGGCGGCGTGGAGTCGATGTCGCGAGCGCCGTTTGTCATGGGCAAAGCGCAAAGCGCTTATTCACGCACCATGCAACTGGAAGACACCACCATCGGCTGGCGTTTCGTCAACCCGCTCATGAAAGCGCAATACGGCGTGGATGCCATGCCGCAGACGGCGGACAACGTAGCTGACGACCATGGCATCTCCCGCGCCGACCAGGATGCGTTTGCCTTGCGCAGTCAGCACAAGGCCGCAGCGGCGCAAGCTGCCGGGTTTTTCGCCGAGGAAATCGTGCCGGTGTGCGTCGCGCACAAGAAGGGTGAGACCTGGGTAGAGCACGATGAGCACGTGCGACCCGATACCACCCTTGAGGCCTTGGCCAGGCTCAACCCCGTCAATGGCGTGGGCAAAACGGTGACGGCGGGCAATGCATCGGGGGTCAACGATGGCGCGGCAGCGATGATCCTGGCGTCTGCCGAGGCCGTGCACACCCATGGCCTGACCGCTCGCGCCAAGGTACTGGGCATGGCCAGTGCGGGGGTGGCCCCGCGGGTCATGGGCATCGGGCCGGTGCCTGCGGTACGCAAGCTGATCGAGCGACTGGGCATCGACATCAGCGCATTTGATGTCATTGAACTCAACGAGGCCTTCGCCAGCCAGGGGCTGGCCGTTCTTCGCGGGCTAGGGGTGGCGGACGATGCGCCCCAGGTCAACCCCAACGGCGGTGCCATCGCACTGGGCCACCCGCTGGGCATGAGTGGTGCGCGCCTGGTACTGACGGCGCTGCACCACCTTGAGCGCACAGGAGGGCGCAAAGGCTTGGCCACGATGTGCGTAGGTGTCGGTCAAGGGCTGGCGCTGGCCATTGAACGGCTTTGAGGGAGCCTGCGCCCGGGTGCCTCAGAGATGAGGGCAGCCGGCAGCGCCTCGCTGCACTTGATTGCACACCACGCGGAACGACTGTGTAACCAGGTATGTCTAGACTTACCTTGTATTCCTCCAGGAGCACGACTGACATGACCACCCCTCACTACACTGGCGAGGAGCGTAGCAAACGCATCTTCGCCATCGTCGGCGCCTCTTCAGGCAACCTGGTGGAATGGTTCGACTTCTATGTCTACGCCTTCTGCGCCATTTATTTTGCTCCGGCGTTCTTTCCCTCAGATGACCCGACCGTGCAACTGCTCAATACCGCCGGTGTGTTTGCCGCGGGCTTTCTGATGCGGCCTATCGGCGGCTGGATCTTCGGCCGTCTGGCCGACCGCCACGGTCGCAAGAACTCGCTGATGATCTCGGTACTGATGATGTGCTTCGGGTCCTTGGCCATCGCCTGCCTGCCCACTTACGCCAGCATTGGCACATGGGCGCCGGCATTGCTGCTGCTGGCGCGCTTGATTCAGGGCCTGTCGGTGGGGGGTGAATACGGCACCACGGCGACCTACATGAGCGAAGTGGCGCTGCGTGGCCAGCGGGGCTTCTTTGCATCGTTCCAGTACGTGACCCTGATTGGCGGCCAGTTGCTGGCAGTATTGGTGGTGGTGATCCTGCAGCAGTTGCTGACCGAAGACGAGCTGCGCGCCTGGGGCTGGCGAATTCCCTTCGTGGTCGGTGCGATCGCTGCCGTCATCTCCTTGATGCTGCGCCGCTCCCTGCACGAAACCAGCAGCGCAGAAACGCGCCAGGACAAGGACGCCGGCAGTATCCGCGGTTTGTTCGGCAATCACCTGGCGGCCTTCATCACGGTGCTGGGCTACACCGCTGGCGGCTCGCTGATCTTCTACACATTTACCACCTACATGCAGAAGTACCTGGTCAACACGGCTGGCATGACCGCCAAGCACGCCAGCTACGCAATGACCGGGGCGCTGTTCCTGTTCATGGTGATGCAGCCGTTCTTCGGCATGCTGTCCGACCGCATCGGCCGGCGTAACTCCATGCTGTTGTTCGGCGCGCTGGGCACGGTGTTCACGGTGCCATTGCTCATGGCGCTCAAGACGGTCAGCAGCCCCTTCATGGCGTTCGTGCTGGTGAGCCTGGCGTTGTGCATCGTCAGCTTCTACACCTCCATCAGTGGTCTGGTGAAAGCCGAAATGTTCCCGCCCCAGGTGCGGGCCTTGGGCGTGGGGCTTGCCTACGCGGTGGCCAACGCCGTGTTTGGCGGGTCGGCGGAGTACGTGGCCCTGGGGCTCAAGACCTTGGGCATGGAAAACACGTTCTACTGGTACGTGACCGCCATGATGGCCATCGCTTTCCTGTTCAGCCTGCGCTTGCCAAAACAAGCCAAGTACCTGCACCACGATCATTGACGAGCTCGACACAGAGCATGAAGCGCGGCGGGCCGTCCGCGGTATCGGGACGGCCTGTCGAGGTTGTCACTGCCGCACGGCCTTACGCACCGCCACCGGGCCGGCGGCGCGCTCGATCTGACGCTTGAGGGCAGGGCACAGGCCCATCATGAAGGCCGCTTCGGCCACCACGAACAGCGGCCCGATGATCAAGCCGCTGATGTCATCGACGAACGCTGGCTTGCGCCCCTCGTAATGATGACCGACGAACTGGATGATCCAGCCCACCACGAATGCACCCACGCCCACCGACAGCCACAGCGCCGTGGTCTGCACCGCCAGCAGGTGACCTAACCACAGGCACAGGCCCAACAGGGCGCCCATCACCAGGCCGAAGCGAAGCTCCAGGCGCAGGTAGAACCAGGTGGCCGCCGCCGAGACAAGCAGGGCAGGAGACAGCCAAATGCCGCCCAGCGACCCGCCTGGCCGAGACAACAGAATGGTCACGGATAGGACAATCAGAGGTATGCCGACGAAATGAGTGACGATGTTGCGTGGGTCGCGGTGATAGCCCGCGTAGCGGATCAGGTGCTCGGCGAGGGTGCTCATGGTGCTGCCTCCTGGTGGGCTTGCCGGGGTGTGCCCGATATAGCTCAGGATAGCTGTGGTCACCATCATCATCAGCCTGGCGAATGCCAGGGCCGCGCCTTGCTCATCACCCACCGCGTCTGTCGAGGCCTGGCGGGTGGTGAGCAAGCGGGCGGGTATCAGCCGCGGGGCGTCTGTACCGAGGCCTGCTGGTTGGCCTGCCCGGTGCGCTCGTACCAGCCGCCACCGAGTGCCTTGTACAGGTTGACTTCGCTGGTCAGCTGCGAAAGGCGGTCACCGATCAGCGCCTGCTGCGCACTGAACAGGTTGCGCTGGGCGTCGAGGAACGTCAGGTTGCTGTCGATGCCGATACGGTACCGACGCTCGGCCAGGCGGTAGTAGTCCTGGTTGGCTTGCACCAGGTCCCGCTGGGCTTGCAACTGCTCCTCGAAGGTCTTGCGCGCAGCCAGCCCATCGGATACTTCCTGGAACGCAGTCTGGATGGACTTCTCGTAGCGGGCGACGTTGATGTCCTTCTGGATCTTGGCGTAGTCAAGGCTCGCTTTCAGGCTGCCGGCGGTGAAGATCGGCAGGTTGATCTGCGGCTGGAACAGCCAGGTGCCCGACCCACCCTTGAACAGCCCGCCCATGTCGGTGCTCAAGGTGCCCGCATTGGCCGTCAGGCTGATGCTGGGGAAGAAGGCCGCGCGGGCAGCGCCGATGTTGGCGTTGGCCGCCTTGAGCAGGTGCTCGGCCTCCTGGATGTCAGGGCGGCGCTGCAACAGGTCCGACGGCAGGCCTGCCGGTACTTCGGCCAGTTGATCGGCGTCCAGGCGCAGTGGTTCAGGCAGGTTTGTGGGGATGCCGGTCCCCAGCAGGACAGTCAGGCTGTTCACGTCCTGGGCGACCAGGCGCTGGTACTGCGAGTACTTGACCCGGGCGCCTTCGACAGCCGTGCGGGCCTGGCTCAGGTCCAGCGCCGACGCCACGCCCACCTCGTTGCTGCGCCGGGTGAGGTTGTAGCTTTCCTGGTAGTTCTTCAGGGTTTCCTCGGTCAGCTTGAACAGCGCCTGGTCGGCCTGCCAGGTGTAATAGGCGTTCGCCACGCTCGCCACCAGGCTGATCTGGGTGGAGCGACGCGCCTGCTCGCTGGACAGGTAGGTCTCCAGCGCCTGTTCCGAAAGGCTGCGCACGCGGCCGAACAGGTCGAGTTCATAGGCACTGACGCCCAGGGTTGCCGAATACTGGCTGGTGATGCCCGACTGGCCAGTCTGCGACATGTTCGCCGGGATGCGTTGACGGCTGCCACTGCCGTTGGCCGACACCGCCGGGAACAGGTCCGCACGCTGGATGCGGTACTGGGCGCGGTAGGCGTCGATGTTCAGCGCCGCGACGCGCAGGTCCCGGTTGTTGACCAGCGCGGTCTGGATCAGTTGCTGCAGCGCCGGGTCGTTGAAGAACTGCCGCCAGCCCTGTTCAGCGGCAGCGACGTCCGCCGACTGGGTGGGCGAGTAGGCCGGGCCTTGCGGCCACTGCTCAGCCACCGGTGCTTCCGGGGTCTGGTAGTCGGGAATCAGCGAGCAGCCGCCGAGGATGAAAGCGGTGACTGCCAGGGACAACAAAGACTTGGTCATTGCCCAGCCTCATAACGTGGAGTTTCAGGGGTGTCATCTTTTTTCGGCTCTTTGCTGCCGAACAGCGACGACACTGCGACGAAGAACAACGGTACCCAGAAGATGGCCAGCACGGTCGCACTGATCATGCCGCCGATCACGCCGGTACCAATGGCGTGCTGGCTGCCGGCGCCAGCGCCGCTGGCGATGGTCAACGGTACCACGCCGAGGATGAAGGCCAGCGAGGTCATGATGATCGGGCGCAAACGCATGCGGCACGCCTCGATCGCCGCGTCGTACAGGCTGCGGCCCTGCTCGTGCAATTCCTTGGCGAACTCGACGATCAGAATGGCGTTCTTGGCCGCCAGGCCGATGGTGGTCAAGAGGCCGACCAGGAAGTACACGTCATTGGACAGCCCGCGCAGGCTGGTAGCGATCAACGCACCGATGATGCCCAGTGGCACCACCAGCACCACGGCGATCGGAATCGACCAGCTTTCGTACAGCGCTGCCAGGCACAGGAACACGAACAGCAGCGACAGGGCGAACAGGGCCGGCATTTGCGAACCAGACAGCTTCTCCTCGTAGGACATGCCCGTCCAGGAGAAACCTACGCCGCTTGGCAGTTCGCCGGCGATGCGCTCGACCTCGGCCATGGCCTCACCGGTACTGTAGCCAGGGGCAGGCGCACCGAGGATTTCCATGGCTTCTACGCCGTTGTAGCGCGAGAGCTTGGGCGAGCCGTAGGTCCATTCACCTTTGGCGAACGAAGAGAACGGCACCATTTCGCCATCGGCGTTGCGCACATACCACTTCTGCAGGTCTTCCGGGCTCATCCGGGCATTGGCTTCGCCCTGGATGTAGACCTTCTTGACCCGGCCGCGGTCGATGAAGTCGTTGACGTAGCTGGCACCGAAGGCAATCGACAGGGTGTTGTTGATGTCCGAGATGGTCACGCCCAGGGCGCTGGCACGCTCGTCATCGATGGTCAGCTGGTACTGCGGTTCGTCGTTCAGGCCATTGGGGCGTACACCGCTGAGGATCTTGCTTTGCGAAGCCTTGGCCAGGAACTGGTTGCGGGCCTCCATCAGCTTGGCATGGCCGACACCGCCGCGGTCCTGCAGGAACACGTCGAAGCCTGTGGCGTTACCCAGCTCGAGCACCGCTGGTGGTGCGAACGCGAAGACCATGGCGTCGCGGAAGCTGAAGAAGTGCTGCTGCGCCCGCTGGGCAAGACCGAACACGCTGTTTTCCGCCGTACGCTCACCCCAGGGCTTGAGCATGATGAACGCCATGCCCGAGCTCTGGCCGCGGCCTGCGAAGTTGAAGCCGTTGACGGTGAACACCGAGGATACCGTGTCGGCTTCGTCCTTGAGCAGGTATTCGCGCATCTGGTCGACCACTGCCTGGGTACGCTCGGCACTGGAGCCGGCCGGCGTCTGCACCTGGGCAAACAGTACACCCTGGTCTTCCTCGGGCAGGAACGCGGTTGGAATGCGGGTGAACAGGAAAATCATGCCGGCCACGATCAGGGCATAGCCCAACAGGAACGGAATCTTGTTGCGCAGGATGGTCCCCACGCTGCGCTCGTAGCCGTTGACGCTGCGATCGAAGCTGCGGTTGAACCAGCCGAAGAACCCACCCTTGGCCTCATGGTGCTGGCCCTTTTTCAAAGGCTTGAGCATGGTGGCGCACAGCGCCGGGGTGAAGACCAGCGCCACCAGCACCGACAGGCCCATGGCCGAGACGATGGTGATGGAGAACTGGCGGTAGATCACACCAGTGGAGCCCCCGAAGAACGCCATGGGCAGCAGTACGGCCGACAATACCAGGGCGATACCCACCAGCGCGCCCTGGATCTGTTCCATGGAGCGCTTGGTCGCCTCCTTGGGCGGCAGCCCTTCTTCGGACATCACACGCTCGACGTTTTCCACCACCACGATGGCATCGTCCACCAGCAGGCCGATGGCCAGCACCATGGCGAACATGGTCAGGGTGTTGATGCTGAAGCCTGCGGCGGCAAGGATGCCGAAGGTGCCCAGCAAAACCACCGGTACGGTCATGGTGGTGATGATGGTGGCGCGGAAGTTCTGCAGGAACAGGTACATCACCAGGAACACCAGCACGACGGCTTCGATCAGGGTATGGATGACCCCGCTGATCGATTCGGTGACCACCGGCGTGGTGTCATACGGGAATACCGCCTTGACCCCTGGCGGGAAGAACGGCTCCAGGTCGGCGATGGTCTGGCGCAGGGCCTTGGCCGTATCCAGTGCGTTGGCGCCCGTGGCCAGCTTGACGGCCAGGCCCGAGGCGGGCTTGCCGTTGAACTGGGCGCTGACGGCATAGTTCTCGCCGCCAAGGCTGACCTGGGCCACATCGCCCAGGCGTACCTGGGAGCCGTCGTTGTTGACCTTGAGCAGGATCTTCTCGAACTGCTCGGCAGTCTGCAGGCGGGTCTTGCCGATGATGGTGGCGTTGAGCTGCGTCCCAGGCACGGCTGGCAGGCCGCCGAGCTGGCCGGAGGAGACCTGAACGTTCTGGGCAGCCACGGCGGTCTTGACGTCCACCGGGGTCAGCTGGAACTTGTTCAATTTGGCCGGATCGAGCCAGATGCGCATGGCGTACTGGGCGCCGAACACCTGGAAGTCACCCACACCGGCCGTACGCGAGATCGGGTCCTGCATGTTGGAGACGATGTAGTTGGCCAGGTCGTCCTTGGTCATGCTGCCGTCTTCGGACACCAGACCGATCACCATCAGGAAGTTCTTCACGGCCTTGGTGACGCGGATACCCTGTTGCTGCACTTCCTGCGGCAGCAGGGGGGTGGCCAGGTTGAGCTTGTTCTGCACCTGCACCTGGGCGGTGTCGGGGTTGGTACCCTGCTCGAAGGTGGCAGTAATGGTCATGCTGCCGTCGGAGTTACTTTCCGACGACACATAACGCAGGTTGTCGATACCGTTGAGCTGCTGTTCGATCACCTGCACCACCGTATCCTGCACGGTTTGCGCCGAAGCGCCCGGGTAGGTCACGGCAATGGCGATGGCCGGTGGGGCGATGCTGGGGTACTGGTTGATCGGCAACTTCAGGATCGACAAGGCGCCGACCAGCATGATCACCAAGGCGATCACCCAGGCGAAGATCGGGCGATCAATAAAGAACTTCGACATGGTTTACTCCGCTTTGGCGTCTGCTTTCGCTGCGTTGCCCTGGTTGGGGCTGTCCGGCTTCTTGACGTTGGTGGCTTCGCTGACCTTGACCTCTGCACCTGGGCGCACGTACTGCAAGCCTTCGGTGATCAGGCGGTCGCCTGGGTTCAGGCCTTCCTCGATCAGCCAGTCGCTGCCCACGGTACGGCTGGCCTTGAGCTGGCGCAGTTCGACCTTGTTGTCCTTGTTCACCACCAGCGCGGTAGGGGCGCCCTTGAGGTCGCGCGTCACGCCCTGCTGCGGTGCCAGGATGGCATTGGCGTTCACGCCCGCCTTGAGCCGTGCATGCACGAACATGCCAGGCAACAGGGTGTGGTCAGGGTTGGGGAAGATGGCACGCAGCGTGACCGAGCCGGTGGTTTCGTCCACGGCCACTTCGGAGAACTCCAGGCGCCCTTCCTGCTTGTACAAGGTGCCGTCTTCGAGCACCAGTTGCACCGACGCTGCGTTATCGCCAGCGCGCTGCAGTTGGCCGCTTTCCAGCTCGCGCCGCAGCTTGAGCAGCTCGGCAGTGGACTGGGTCACGTCGACGTAGATCGGGTCCAGTTGCTGGATGGTGGCCATGGCATTGGTCTGGCCGCTGTTGACCAGCGCGCCTTCGGTTACCGCCGAACGACCGATGCGGCCGCTGATGGGGGCCAGGACCTTGGTGTAGCGCAGGTCGATCTGCGCACTCTTGAGCGAGGCCTCGGCTTGCAGGCGCTTGGCATTGGCGTCGTCGTATTCCTGCCGGGAAACCGCCTGTTCCTCGATCAGCTGCTTGTAGCGATCAGCCAGAGAGCGGGTAGCCTGCAGGTCTGCCTGGGCCTTGCTCAGGTTGGCTTCGTAGACGGCCGGGTCGATCTGATACAGCTGTTGGCCCTGCTTGACCTCGCTGCCTTCCTTGAACAGGCGCTTGAGGATGATCCCGTTTACCTGTGGACGAACTTCGGCGATCCGGTAGGCATTGGTGCGGCCTGGCAGCTCGGTGGTCAAGGTGAAGGCCTGCGGCTGTAGGGTCACTACGCCGACTTGAGGCGCCTGCTGCTGCTGTTGCTGCTGCGCGGCTTGGTCTTCTTTATTGCAGCCACTGAGCAGGGTTGCGAGGGCTACGGCTGAAACCAGGGCGGTAACGGCTGGCTTGAATTGCATGAGAATCCTCGGATCGCAGGAGCAGGGAGACGCTCAAGAGTAATGGAATGTCTTGATCTGGATAAATGGCTATCCGGTGGATAAATAGCTTGCTAAGGAATATACTTACATTCATGGTTGTTTGTAAATACCGCCGGGTTGTCCATGGCTACCGCCACAGCCCTTGATTAGCTTGATCCGCCAGGTGCCCCTAGAGGCGCCCCGGAGCCTTCCCGCACGCGTCGCCGCGTTCGGGCCAGATGAGGTTGTACTGCCATGGTCCGTCGAACCAAAGAGGAAGCCCAGGAAACTCGCGCCCAGATCATCCAGGCGGCAGAGAGGGCTTTCTACAAGCGCGGGGTTGCGCGAACCACCCTTGCGGACATCGCCGAACAGGCGGGCGTCACGCGAGGTGCAATCTACTGGCACTTCAATAACAAGGCCGAGCTGGTGCAGGCACTGCTCGACAGCTTGCATGAAACCCATGACCATCTCGCGCGCGCCAGCGAAAGCGAGGACGAACTCGACCCGCTCGACTGCATGCGCAAATTGCTGCTGCAAGTGTTCAACGACCTGGTGCGCGACGCCAGGACACGCCGTATCAATGAGATTCTGCATCACAAGTGCGAGTTCACCGATGACATGTGCGAAATCCGCCAGCAGCGCCAGGTGGCAGTAGTGGACTGCCACACAGGCATTACCCTGGCCCTGGCCAATGCAGTGCGCCGTGGCCAACTGCCGGTGGAGCTGGATGTGGAGCGGGCAGCGGTGGCCATGTTTTCTTACGTTGACGGGTTGATCAGGCGCTGGCTGTTGCTGCCCGACAGCGTGGACCTGCTGGGCAACGCCGAGAAATGGGTCGACGCCGGGTTGGATATGCTGCGCTTGAGCCCGGCGATGCGCAAATGAGACTTTGTGAAGGTTTGTGAGGGCTAGTCCCCAGGGACGTGCCAGTGATCAGCACCTGAGCTTCCCTGCGGGCCACCTCAATGCCCGCGCAGTGGCCGATCCGGCAGCAGCACCGCCACCACCAGTGCAATGACGCCGACCCCTGCACTGGCCATCAACAGATGCCGGAAAGTGATCGCCAAGTGTGCCTGCAGTTCAGGGCTCACCTGGTTGGCCTTGAAGGTACCCAGCAACGGATTGTCCAGCAACGCGAACCCGCCTTGGTGCAGCAAGGCCAGCAGCAGGCTCGACATGCAGGCCACGCCCATGGCGCCACCGAGGGACCGAAACAGGTTGGTGGTGCTGGTGGCGACCCCCATGTCCTGGGCCTGCACGGCATTCTGCGTGCCTACCAGTGACGTTGGGAACTGCATCCCGCACGCGATCCCTGTCAGCAGCATGAACAGTGCACTGGCCAGCCCGGCCTGCGGCGGCGTGATCGCCAAGGCGAAGATAGACACCGGCATCAGCAGGGCGCCAGTAAGGATCTGCGGCTTGTAGCGGCCAAGCCGCGTTGTCAGACGTCCTGCGGTAAAAGCACCGATGGGTAGCCCCATGGCCAACGGCAGCAGATGCAAGGCGGCGCTGTCGGCACCGGCACCGGTGAGGCCCTGGTAGCGCAAGGGCATCAGCATGGTCAGGGAAATGGCCTGGAAGCTGGCGAAGAAAATCACGCCCCAGCACAGCACCGCGGCGCGATTGCCGAATAGCGTCAACGGCAGAAGTGGCTCGACGCAGCGGCGCTCCTGGAGGATGAACAGGATCATGGCGATCACGGCGCAGGTGAACAGGCCTAGCACGGCGGGCGCCGTCCAGGCCTGCCCCTGGCCGACCAGGGTGATCCCGAGCAGCAGGCTGCCCAAGCCCACGATCAGCAGCAGCGCGCCCGGATAATCCACTTGTGCGGGCCGATGCTGCACGGGCAGACCGGCCAGGGCGCGGTGGATAGCCCAGAGCGCGGCGATGCCCAGCGGCACGTTGATCCAGAACACCCAGCGCCAGGACAGGTACTCGGTCAGCCAGCCGCCCAGTACCGGCCCCGCCACGCTGGCCAGGGCATACATGCTGCTGAAATAGCCCTGATAACGGCCTCGTTCGCGCGGGGGCACGAAGTCGCCGATGATCGCCTGGCTCACCGATACCATGCCGCCTGCGCCGATGCCTTGCAGCACTCTGGCCAGCACCAGTTGCGGCATGTCCTGAGCCAGCGCACAGCCGATCGAGGCGACAGTGAACACGCCGATCCCGGTCAGGATCATGCGACGCCGCCCATAGAGATCGCCCAGCTTGCCGTAGATCGGGACGGCCACTGTCATGGCCACCATATAGCCGGAAATGACCCAGGCCAGCAGACCGACATCATTGAACTGCGCGGAGATCGCAGGCAATGACACTGCCACGATGGTTTGATCCAGTGCGCCGAGAAAGATGGCCAGCATCAAGGCGGTCAGGATCTGGCGCAGGGCAATCGCAGGCAGGGCAGGGGGCACGGCAGTTCCTTGGTTTGAGTGGGCTTCATCCGAACGATCCCGCAGGCTACAGCTACGCGCCATCAAGACCAGGGCACGCCTGCACAGGGGCAGTGAAAGCATGGCAGTGTAACCTGAGTTACGTAGCTTCCTATGTACTCTGAGCATCGCCTATGCACGATCGGCATCAACGCATTCATCCAGCAGAGGCTGGCCCCGTGATATCTTTGGTATGCCAATCCCGCGCTAAGCCCCTGTTTGCACTAGCTTGGTGCGACCTCTCGGGGGTTAATCGGATTCCCCTGGCTCCTACACCTTTATTCCTCTGCCTGCATGTGGAGCATGACCGCGACTTGAGTGGTCCATGAATTGTGCAGGTACGCCCGATACAGAGGCCGGTAGTTACCGTTCAGAAATTTCTACAATTGCGGAGTGATCATGCCCAAGGCTTCCCACCAAGATCTGCGTATTGCCTTCCGCGAGCTGCTCGCTTCAGGTTCGTGCTACCACACCGCCTCGGTGTTCGACCCCATGTCTGCGCGCATTGCCGCGGACCTGGGTTTTGAGGTCGGCATCCTCGGAGGTTCGGTGGCATCGCTGCAGGTACTGGCTGCGCCGGATTTTGCCCTGATCACACTCAGCGAATTCGTCGAGCAAGCCACGCGAATTGGTCGCGTGGCCCAGTTGCCGGTGCTGGCAGACGCCGACCACGGATACGGCAATGCGCTGAACGTGATGCGCACTGTCACGGAGCTGGAGCGTGCCGGCGTGGCGGCGTTGACGATCGAGGATACGCTGTTGCCGGCCCAGTTCGGGCGCAAGTCCACCGATCTCATATCGGTAGAAGAAGGCGTGGGCAAGATCCGCGCGGCGCTCGAGGCGCGCGTCGATTCGTCCCTGTCGATCATCGCCCGTACCAACGCCGGCGTGCTCAGCACCGAGGAAGTGATCGTGCGGACCCAGAGCTACCAGAAAGCGGGTGCCGATGGCATCTGCATGGTAGGGGTGAAGGACTTCGACCAGCTCGAACAGATCGCCAGCCACCTGACCGTACCCTTGATGCTGGTGACCTACGGCAACCCCAACCTGCATGATGACGCGCGTCTGGCAAGCCTGGGCGTGCGCATCGCCGTCGACGGTCACGCGGCTTACTTCGCCGCCATCAAGGCGACGTACGACTGCCTGCGCCAGCAGCGTGGCCAGCAGCACAAGTCCGATAACTTGAGCGCCACCGAGCTTTCGCATACCTACACCCAGCCCGAGGACTACATCCGCTGGGCCAAGGAATACATGAGCGTCGAGGAGTAAGCAGGCGCTTACAGGTCCCAGTCCCAGGCCGGCTCCTCCTCGAAGCGCTGGACGAGAAAGTCCAGCAGGGTGCGCAAGGTCGCGGGCATGTGCTTGCGTGAGGTATAGACCGCCGTCAGGTCCAGGGTCTGCGGCCTGGCCTCGGGAAGCAGGCGCACCAGTTCTGCGCTGCGCAGGGCGGCAGCCGCCTGATAGGTGGGGAGCAGGGCGATGCCGGCGCCTGCTGCTACCGCCTTTTGCAATGTCAGGGACTCGTTGGCGCTGATGTTGCCCTGAACCGGCACCGCGACCTGCTGGCCGTTGACCTCGAACTGCCACACCCCATTGCCGTAATAGCTGTGCGTCAGGCAATTGTGGTGTGACAGGTCCTCGACCCGCTCGGGTGTGCCGTGCTCGGCCAGGTAGGCGGGCGCGGCGCAGATCACCGAGCGGCATACGCTCAGGCGGCGGGCAACCAGGCTAGGGTCCAGGTCGTTGCTGTTGCGGATGGCCAGGTCGATGCGTTCGTCCACCAGGTTCACGGTGCGATCGAGCATCTGCAGGTCGACTTTTACCAATGGGTACTGACGCACATAGGCGGCCACGGCATCGGCCAGCTGCGCCTGTCCAAATGACGTACTGACGCTGATACGCAATGTCCCCCGTGGTGTCTGGTCTTGCTGTTGTACGGCTCCTTGCAGTTCGCTGGCCAACTCCAGCAATTGCCTGCAGCGCGGCAGGAGGTCCTGGCCTGCGGCAGTCAGGCTGAGCCGGCGCGTGGTGCGCTGCATCAGCCGCGCGCCCACCCACGCTTCGAGCTGTGCCAGGTACCGAGAGACCACGGGGCGCGAGAGCTGCAGGTGCTCGGCCGCCGCCGACTGACTGCCAAGGTCCACTACCGTGACGAAAACGCGCATAGCTGTTAAACGATCCATCATTTGCCCGATTTCAGAAACAAACCATGTGCAAGCATGGCATTTTTCTGCAGGGTGTCGCCCCTTAAGCTGCAGGCATTTCCACTCTGACGGATGCCTGCGATGACACTCCTTTCTCCCTTGCGTGGCCTGGTGCTCGGATGCCTGGCCTGTGCCGCCCCACTGCTGGCCGCCGCTCCCTTGCAATTGGACGTGTACAACCCTGGCGCCGATGCGCCGTTTGCGGTCAGCTCGGTGATCGTGAGCGGCCCGCGTGACGCCGTGTTGATCGATGCACAATTTGGCACTGATCACGCGCGGCAACTGGTGCAGCGTATCCGTGCGAGTGGCAAGCGCTTGACGACGATCTACATCAGCCAGGGTGACCCCGATTATTACTTCGGCCTGGCAACCTTGACCCAGGCGTTCCCTGACGCCGAGGTGTTGGCTTCGGTCGCCACGGTCGAACACATCCGCAACACCATGGAGGCCAAACTGGCGTACTGGGGGCCTGAAATGGGGGCGCAAAAACCTGAGCGGCTGGTGCTGCCCAAGGTGTTGACAGGCAACCGCCTGCTGCTCGAGGACCAGGTGCTGGAGGTGCGTGGCCTTGAAGGACCGCAGCCGGACCGCAGCTTTGTCTGGATACCTTCGATCAAGGCAGTGGTTGGCGGGGTCGTGGTTTCGCAGAACATTCATGTGTGGATGGCCGACACACAATCGGCGTCCTCGCGTGCCCATTGGCTGCAAACCCTGGCGGACATCCAGGCGCTTGCGCCGCAAACCGTGGTGCCCGGGCACTTCGTCGGTGCCAGTGATTACTCACCGCAGTCCGTTGGCTTTACCGTCGATTACATCCGCACCTTCGAGGCGCAGGCGCGCGCAGCAAACGATTCGGCTGCGCTGGTCGAGGCCATGAAACGACGCTATCCGGGGTTGGGCGATGAGAGTGCGCTGGCGCTCAGCGCCAAGGTGGCCAAGGGCGAGATGCAGTGGCCCCTCCAGTGACGGTGCGCGCGTACGCAATGCAGCGCTGCGGTGACCTTGGTCTTGCTACACCGCGCTGGACCGCAGCCGGGCCATGTCACGAATAGGCGGTGCGCCGTAGAGCCGGCTGTACTCACGGCTGAATTGCGAAGGGCTCTCGTAGCCCACTCGATAGGCCGCCACGGCGGCCTCAAGGCCATCGTTGAGCATCAGCCGCCGGGCTTCTTGCAAGCGCAGTTGCTTCTGGTACTGCAGCGGGCTCATCGAAGTCACCGCCTTGAAGCGATGGTGCAGGGTGGAAACGCTGAGGTTGACCTCGCGGGCCAGGTCCTCGATGCGCAGTGGCCGCTGATAGTTGTCGTTGAGCCAGCTGATGGCCTGGCACACGCGGTGGGTCTGGCTGTTGGCCAAGGCAATTTCGTACAGCCGGTAGCCCTGCGGGCCGCGCAGCAGGCGGTAGAGAATCTCCCTGCGCACCAGCGGTGCCAGCATGGCGATGTCGCGTGGCGTGTCGAGCAGGCGGAGCAGGCGCAGCAAGGCATCGAGCAGCGCGCCGTCGGTTTTTTCCACGTACAGGCCGCGCCCATACGGGCGATTGGGTACCAGCATCGGACCGCTGTCGGCGATCAGCTGGCTGATCTCGGCAGGGTCCAGGTCCATGCGCAACCCCAGGCTCGGGCGCTGCGGGCTGGCGTCGAGCTTGACCGCGCTCAGCGGCAAGGTGACCGAAACCACCATGTAGTGCAGCGGGTCGTAGGCGTACTGTTCGTCCCCGAGGAACAGGCTTTTGCTGCCCTGGGCCAGAATGCACAGCGCAGGTTGCGCCAGGGTAGGTACCGAGCGAATGTTCTCGGTGTAGCGCACCAGGAACAGGTTGTCGATGGCCGAGGCCGGCCCATAAGGGTCGCCTGCATGGCGAGCGATCAAGTCGGCCAACTCCTGGCGCTGGACCTCCAGGTGCGGATCAAGGGACGGGGCGATGGACATGGGGCTTTCCTCTGCTGACCGACGCAGAATAGGTTTGGGCAACCGCCGAAGCTAGTCGAATACTGCAGATCGATTGCCTGATCCTGCCGCGATGCAGAATCAGGCAATCGGTGTGCAGTAATGGCCTAACGCGCAAACGCGCCCAGGCCCTAGCCTTGCAAGCCAGGTATTCGACTGCTGCTTCAGGGAGAGTGTGCAATGAGGCTACAACAACCGGTCACCCACCTTGCCTTGATTCGCGCCAGCAGCGGGCGCTCGGCCGAACTGGGCGCACGCTTGCGCGACCTGTTGGTGCCATCGCTGGACATCCCGGGTTGCCTGAGTTTTTCGGTGCAACGCTCGCAGGCTGATGACGACCTGTGGTTATTGAGCGGTAGCTGGCAGGATCAGCAGGCGATGAATGGTTACTTCGCTTCGCCAACGCTGAATGTGTTCGGCGAGTTGGTACAGTCCCAAGTGGTGAGCAGTCTGGATCTGCACACGTTTGGTTGAGCCTGTTCAACGGGCGCCCAGGCCAATGATTGCCGCATCATCAAGCCAGTGGGTACCATCCAGGTTTCACCCACAAGGCGTATGGCAAAGATGGCACGTAGAGAGTTTCCCCAGTTCGAAGCCGTGTCGGCAATGGTGCCGGCCGAAGGCGGTGGCTACCACGCAGCCATTGCCGTCAAGGCCATGGGCATGGGCGGTGCACCGCGCTTTCACAAGGTGCTCGATGGGCAAGTGTTCAAGGGCGCCGTGGCTGCCGACGAGGCGGCCACGGGCGAATTGCAACGCCTGCAAGGTGTCAGCGAAGCGGGTGAGCTGATCTGGTGATCAGGCTTTGGGCCTGGGCATCTTGAACAGGTTGCCCAGCTCGAAATAGTCCGCCGGGCCACCGCCACGCAGGATAGGCTCGGCCGCTGCGGTATCGTAGATGCCGTCCTTGAGCAGGCGCTCGGCGATGTGCACCGCCACCACTTCGCCCAGGATCAACCAGCTGGGTACCAACGCCTGGTCGGCGCGCTGCAGTTGCACGATCTGCGTCACCTTGCATTCGAACGCCACAGGGGTTTCCCCTACCCGTGGCACCTTTACCACGCTCGACGGCGTAGCCGTCAGGCCGCTGAGTTCGAACTCGTTCACCTCAGGCGATACCGCCGAGCAGCTCAGGTTCATCTGCTCGGCCAGGGGGCGGGTGGCCAGGTTCCAGACGAATTCACCGGTTTGCTCGATATTGTTCAGGCTGTCTTTGCGCCCGACGCTGCAGAAACCGATGATCGGTGGAATGTAGTTGAAGGCGTTGAAGAAGCTGTAAGGCGCGAGATTCAAATGGCCTTGCTGGTCCTGCGAAGATATCCAGCCGATCGGGCGAGGGCCGACGATGGCGTTGAATGGATCATGGGGTAGGCCATGGCCTTTGGCGGGTTCGTAGTAATACATCTGCGCTGGGCTTGCCGGCCCACCTCCTGGTTTGAGAGGCGACCAGTGTGCCAAGCCTGAGGCCAACTGGGAATGCTGGAGCCCGGCGAAAGCCGGGCTGAATGCGCATGGCTACTATCAGCTAATGCGATGGGCGTTGGTGCGGTCGAAACCATCTTCGGCGAAGCGCTGGCCACCGGTGCGGTCGAAACCATCTTCGGCGAAGCGCTGGCCACCGGTGCGGTCGAAACCATCTTCGGCGAAGCGCTGGGCACCGGTGCGGTCGAAACCGTCTTCTGCGAAGCGCTGGCCACCGGTGCGGTCAAAACCGTCTTCTGCGAAGCGCTGACCACCTGTGCGGTCAAAGCCGTCCTCGGCATAGCCGGTGGCCTGAGCAGGCGCCGCTGCGAAGGTATGCGCATGGGTGTGATCGAATCCATCTTCGGCGGATGCGCCTGCGGCAAATGCGAAAAGGGCGAGGGTCAGGATGAATTTGCTTTTCATGGGGATGCTCCAGAGTAGGTGTGTCGTTTCGATAAACTGAATGCTACGCCGATTAATGCGATTAAAAAGTGCTAAAAATCGTGCTTAATAATCTATTTATCCGATTGATTGGAGCACGCACCTGGGCTGGAACGCAGGCAGCCGGGGAGTTTCGAGGCGCAGGTACTGGCGCTTTTGCTGATGGGGGTAATGTGCCGGAGTGTGATTAATGGGCCATTAAGCCAAGCGCGTCGGACGAACGTCGTGCCAGTGCGGGAAGAGAAGGTGCAAGCTGGGCCTGCAGAGGAGGGCTGGCGCCTGGATGATCCGACGAGGCCCGGCGTGGCCAAACGAAATCGGGCGCCCTCTAGGCGCCCGAAGCAGTGCTAAGCGTGGGATGGGCTTAGTCGGTGGTGATCCGCGAATGCTGCTTGGTGTCCTTCATGGTGGCGTACACCAACAGCGAGCAGGCGATGCAGCCTGTGACGTACCAGTAGAAGCCGCTTTCCATGCCGGCGCTCTTGAACCACAAGGCCACGTATTCGGCAGTACCGCCGAAGATGGACACGGTCAGGGCGTAGGGCAGGCCAACGCCCAGGGCGCGGATTTCGGTGGGGAACAGCTCAGCCTTCACCACCGCGTTGATCGAGGTGTAGCCACTGACGATGATCAACGCGGCCATGATCAGAAAGAACGCGCCCCACCAGGTCTGGATGGTGTGCAGGGTGCTGAGGATCGGCACCGTGAACAGCGTACCGAGCACCCCGAAGGCAATCAGGATAGGGCGCCGGCCGATCTTGTCCGACAGCCCACCCACCAGGGGTTGCAGGCACATGAACAGGAACAGCGTCGCGGCCGAGATGGTGGTCGAATCGCTGATGCTCATCCCGACTGTGTTGACCAGGTATTTCTGCATGTAGGTGGTGTAGGTGTAGAAGGCCAGGGTACCGCCCATGGTCAGGCCGACCACGGTCAGCAGTTCCTTGGGGTGGCGCATCAAGGTGCGCATCAGGCTTTCCTTGGCTTTCTCCTTCTTGGTGAACGACGCGGTTTCTTCCATGCCCCGTCGCAGGTAGAGGGCCACCACCGCACACAGGGCACCGATCACGAACGGCACACGCCAGCCCCAGGCGTACAACTGCTCGGTGGTCAGGGTCTGTTGCAGAACGATCAGTACCGCCAGGGCGATGAGCTGGCCCGAAATCAGCGTCACGTACTGGAAGCTGGAGAAGAAGCCTCGACGCTCCTTGCTGGCCATTTCGCTCAGGTAGGTGGCCGAGGTGCCGTACTCACCGCCCACCGACAACCCTTGCATCAAGCGAGCGACCACCAGCAGGACCGGCGCTGCCACACCGATGGTTTCATAGCCGGGGGTGAGGGCGATCACCAGCGAGCCTGCGCACATCAGCAGCACCGAGGCCATCAGTGCAGCCTTGCGGCCCTTGCGGTCGGCGTACATGCCCATCAGCCAGCCACCGATCGGGCGCATCAAAAAGCCCACCGCAAAGATGGCGGCGGTGTTGAGCAGTTGAGCGGTGGAATCGCCGGCCGGGAAGAAAGCCTTGGCGAAATACAGCGAGAACGCTGCATAGACGTACCAGTCGTACCATTCGACCATGTTGCCGATCGAACCGCTGAAGATCGACTTGAGGCGACTGGCAGTGGTTCTTGGCGCGGCAGGCGTTGCGGCCGCCCCGGTAGGCAGGGAGGTAGCGTTATCCATCAGGGACACCTTCTCATTGTTGTTGTGAAAGCGCGCAGGGCGCAGCTTGCAGTGGCTTTTGCAGAAGATGTGCCAAAAAGAGGCGCGGTCGCTTCGTTTGGGTGCGTGCTTGTGTGAAACCCGTATGAATCATGGCGTTGAGCCGAACGTGCGACGCACTGAGGTAGAGATGCGCGGCAGGCCAATTCACCTGCATAGGCAAGATCCCGCTCATTGGGGCGTAGACGTCGGCGAGTTTCCGCTTATGGTGCGTTGACGAATGCGTCGCGCACCAGCCCATGGCGCTGCATTTTCTCGTTCAAGGTACGGCGGGGCATTTGCAGGTCCTGCATCACCGCCTTGATCTCACCGGCATGTTGGCGCAATGAAGCACGCAGGCACTGCGCCTCGAATGCTTCCACGCGCTCAGCCAGCGACTGCCCGGCAGGCGCCTGTTCTGGCGTGGGCGAACCGAGCCCCAGCACGTGGCGCTCCGCTGCGTTGGCCAGTTCACGCACATTGCCTGGCCAATCATGGGTCAGCAGTTGAGCCAACTGCGGGCCCGACTGCGGCAGGGCCGTACGACCAATGCGGGACGCGGCTGCCTGTGCGAAATGCTCGAACAACAGGACGATGTCTTCCCGCCGTTCCCGCAGGGGCGGCAGGCGCAGCTCTGCAACGTTCAGGCGGTAGGCCAGGTCCTCTCGAAAGCGTCCGGCCCGGGCTTCGTCGAACAGGTCGGGCTTGGTGGCGGCAATGATGCGCAGGTCTACGTGGATGCTCTGGTTCGCGCCCAGGCGCTCGATCTTCTGGTCCTGGATCACACGCAGCAACTTGGCCTGTTGCGCCAGGGGCATGCTTTCGATTTCATCGAGAAAGACCGTGCCACCATCGGCATATTCCAGCCTGCCGATGCGTTTGCCCTGGGCGCCGGTGAAGGCGCCGCTTTCATGGCCGAACAGCTCGGCCTCGAACAAGGCTTCGGGAATGGCCGCGCAGTTGAGCGCAACGAAAGGTTTGCTGGCGCGTGGGCCAAAGTCGTGCAGGCAGCGGGCGACCTGCTCCTTGCCGCTGCCGGTTTCGCCGCGAATCAGCACGTTCACCGGCAACGCGGCCAAATCCAGTACCTGGCGGCGCAACTGCTGCATGCCTGGTGATACCCCAAGCAGCGTGGTTTCAAGGCGCGTCCTGAGGTCTGCCTGCTGATGCAGGCGTCGATTTTCCAGCACCAATTGGCGTTTTTCCAACGCCCGGCGAAGGCTGCCGAGCAGGTGCTGGGGGGTGAAGGGCTTTTCCAAGAAATCGTAGGCGCCGCTGCGCATGGCCTCGACCGCCATGGGCACGTCACCGTGACCGGTGAGCAGGATCACAGGCAGGTCCGGGTCGTCGGCCTGCAGCCGTTCGAGCAGTTGCAGGCCGTCCATGCCAGGCATGCGCACATCGCTGATGATCACGCCTGGATAGTCCCGGCCAATGTGCACCAGGCCGTCCTCGGCACGGGCAAAGACTTGGACCTCGAAGCCCGACAGGCTCAGCCATTGCTCGACTGCCGTACGGATACTGGCTTCATCGTCTATGACCATCACTGAGTTCAACATGCAGGCTCCTGATCGCGAGGCAAGGTGATGCTCAGGCGCGCGCCGCCCGGTACGTTTTCGGCCAGCAGCTGCCCACCGGCGTCGTGCACGATGCCATAGGAGATCGCCAGGCCCAAGCCCAGGCCGTCCCCTACGGGCTTGGTGGTGAAGAAGGGGTCGAAGATCCTGGGCAGGTCCTCGGCCGCGATACCGCCCCCCGAATCGAGCACGCTCAAGCGCCAGTGCTGCGCATCGGGCTCGATGCGGATTTCCAGGCGCCGGTAGCGCTTGTCTGCCATGGCGTCCAACGCGTTGCTCAGCAGGTTGATCAGCACCTGTTCCAAGCGGATGGCGTCGCCGCGCACCCACGCCGGACGAGCCAGGTACAGGGCCAACTGCACGTCCAGGGCATGCAGGCGTGCCTGCAACAAATCCAGCGCCTGGTCGACAACGCCGGCCAAGTCCAGGCGCTCGCGCAAGCCACCGGGGCTGTTACGGGCAAACGTCTTCAAGTGCCCGGTCAGCGACGCCATGCGCGTCAACATCTGCTCCAGCGGCTCCAGGGCCTGGCGAGCCTCGTCGTAACGCCCGTGGTCCAGCAGCAGTTTCAGGGTTTCAAGCTGCATGCGCTGGGTCGTGAGGGGCTGGTTGATTTCGTGCGCCATGGCAGCGGACATCTGCCCCAGGGCAGCCAGCTTGGCCGTTTGCACCAGGCCTTCCTGAGCCGTGCGCAGCTCGCGGGTGCGCTCCTCGACCTGGCGCTCGAGCTCCTCGCGGCTGCGTTGGCGCAGGCGCGACAGGCGCAGGCGCTGGCTGACCAGCAAAGCAGCGAATACCAGGCTCAACCATACCGCTGCAGCACCCAGGCCAGCATTGCGCGCGTCGGTACCGACCTGGGGCCTGCGCAGCAGGTGCAGGGTCCATTGCTCGCTTTCCAGCGGCAGGCTTTCCCACAGGAACTCGGTCTCGCCTTGCGGTGCCTGCACCCGGCTGAGTGTGCTGTTTTCAGCGAAACGCGTCAGCACCTGGTGCATCAGCGGTATCAGCGGGTGTTTGTCGTACTGGCGGGTCTGCGCCAGTTCGGCCCGGTCGGCGCCGTCCAGCGGGCGCAATTCCCGGTAGCGCCAGCCGTCCTGGTTGGCAATGAAGGTAATGCCACGGGCATCGCTGACCAGCAGGATGTCGCTGCCCTGGCGCCATTCTCGCTCGAGCTCGGGAAATTCCAGCTTGACCACCATGGCGCCGAGAAAACGGCCCTGTTCGTCATTCACCGCGCTGGACAGAAAGTAGCCAGGCACCCCGCTGGTCACGCCAACGGCATAGAAGCGGCCGTTACCCAGGCTACGGGTTTGCTTGAAATAAGGGCGAAAGCCGTAGTTGGAGCCCACGTAACTGGTTGGCAGCCGCCAGTTGCTGGCCGCCACGGCCAGCCCGTTGCGGTCGAGCAGTTCGAGGGTGGAGGAGTTGGCTGCACCGTTGATGCGCTCGAGTTTGCGGTTCAGGGCAGCCTGCGTTTGCTCCTGGACCGGGCCGCGCAACGCGTCGATCAGTTCCGGGTCCAGGGCCAGCACCGCTGGCAGGGCCCGATAGCGGTCGATGAGGGTGTGCAAGGCATTGGCGTACAGCCCCAGTTGCTGGCTGGCCCGGCGGGCGTCCGCCTCCATGGCCTGGCGTTTGGCCTGGTGCATGGCCCAACTGGCACAAAGCACGGTACCCAGCACGATCACCAGGGTGATCAGGCCCAGACGCAGGGCGCGAAAGGAAAAAGGCATTGGGAGCAGATCCGCATGGGTGGGGAAGGGGCCCGCTTTGGCGGAACCGGAGCGCTGCACCGCCGCTCCGGTCTGTCCGCGAAATGGCCGTCAAGGGTCGACACTTACAGCAGTTCAAAGCCCTGCTGTTGCACCGCCTCGGAATCCAGGCCCACCTGGACGTTGAAGGTCCCGGGCTCGGCAACGCGCTGCAGCTGGCCATTGTAGAACTTCAAGTCTTCTTCGCTGATGCTGAAGGTCACGGTCCGTGTTTCGCCGGGCTTGAGCATGAGCTTCTGGAAGTTCTTCAACTCCTTGACCGGGCGACTCATCGAGGCGGACACATCCTGCACGTACAGCTGAACCACCGTCTCGCCGGCCACCTTGCCGGTATTGCGCACCACGACGCTGGCTTGCAACGTGTCCCCGCGCTTGAGCTTGTTGCCTGAAAGCGCGAGCCCCGACAGTTCGAACGTGCTGTAGCTCAGGCCGTAGCCGAAAGGATACAGCGGCCCATTGGGTTCTTCGAAGTACTGCGAGGTGTAGTTGCCGGGTTTGCCAGGCGTGAACGGACGACCGATACGGGTGTGGTTGTAGTACATAGGAATCTGCCCGACCGAACGTGGGAACGTGATCGGTAGCTTGCCGGAGGGGTTGTAGTCGCCGAACAGCACGTCGGCGATGGCGTTACCGCCTTCGGTACCGGCGAACCAGGTTTCGAGCAGGGCGTCGGCCTGCTCGCGCTCCCAGCCGATGGACAGCGGCCGGCCATTCATCAGTACCAGTACCAGCGGTTTACCGGTGGCCTTCAAGGCCTCGATCAACGCGCGCTGGTTGGCCGGCACCTGCAGCGTGGTGCGGCTGGAAGATTCATGGGACATGCCGCGCGATTCGCCGACCACGGCCACGACCACATCCGCCTGCTGCGCGGCCTTGACCGCTTCGTCGATGAGCACTGCAGGTGGTCGAGGGTCGTCGACGATTTCCGGCGCATCGAAGTTGAGGAAGTTCAGGTAGTCGAGAATGGCCTTGTCACCGGTGACGTTAGAGCCCTTGGCGTAGACCAGCTTGCCCTTGCCCTCGATGGCGCGGCGCAGCCCTTCGCGCACCGTGACCGAGTGGTTGGGCCGCCCGTCGGCCGCCCAGCTGCCCATCATGTCGATCGGAGCGTCGGCAAGGGGACCGACCAGGGCGATGGTGGCGTCTTTGCTCAGCGGCAGTGTCTGCTTGCGGTTTTCCAGCAACACCAGGCTGCGGCGCGCCACGTCGCGCGCGGCGTCGCGGTGCAGGCGGTCCTCGCCGTAGTAGTCCTTGAGGTCGTTCTGCGCCGCGCCGATGCGCACGTAGGGGTTCTTGAACAGGCCCATGTCGTACTTGGCGCCCAGCACTTCGCGTACGGCCTGATCCAGCTCCGCCTGGCTCACGTCGCCCGCCTTGAGCAACCCTGGTAGCTCTTCGCCGTACAAGGTGTCGTTCATGCTCATGTCGATGCCCGCCTTGATCGCGAGTTTGGCAGCCTCGCGACCGTCGCGCGCCACGCCATGGCGGATCAGCTCCTGGATGGCGCCATGATCGCTGATGGTAACGCCCTTGAACCCCCACTCCTTGCGCAGCACGTCGTTCATCAGCCAGGTGTTGGAGGTGGCCGGCACGCCGTTGATCGAGTTCAGCGCAACCATCACCCCACCGGCGCCGGCATCGATCGCAGCGCGGTAGGGCGGCAGGTAATCGTTGTACATCTTCGGCAGGCTCATATCGACCGTGTTGTAGTCACGCCCGCCTTCCACCGCGCCGTAAAGGGCGAAATGCTTGACGATGGCCATGATGCTGTCCGGGTTGGCCGGGCTGCTGCCCTGGAACGCGCGGACCATCACCTGGCCGATCTTCGCCGTCAGGTACGTGTCTTCGCCAAAGCCCTCGCTGGTGCGACCCCAGCGCGGATCCCGGGCGATGTCGACCATCGGCGCGAAGGTCATGTCCAGTGCGTCGGCAGCCGCTTCGATGGCCGCCGTGCGGCCGACCTTGGCGACGGCGTCCATGTCCCAGGTGGCGGCCATGCCCAGGCCGATGGGGAAGATGGTGCGCTCGCCATGTACCGTGTCGTAGGCGAAGAACATCGGGATCTTCAACCGGCTGCGCATGGCCGCGTCCTGCATCGGCCGGTTTTCCGGTGCCGTGCGCGAGTTGAACGTGCCTCCGATGCGTCCGGCGGCGATCTCCTCGCGGATCTTCTCCCGGGGCATTTCGGGGCTGATGCTGATCAGGCGCAACTGCCCGATTTTTTCGGCCTCGGTCATCTGGCTGATCAGATGGTCGATGAAGGCCTGTTTGTTCTCGAGCGGCGGCGCGGAAGTGGCGGCGACAGCCGCCTGGCTGACGAGGCCCATGGCCAGGCCCAGCAGAGACAGTTTCATCATGAATTCCGTAAGGGGGCCGATGCACGGTCAACGGTGACACACGCACGGGCGAAGTTTTCGGGCGGCTGTTATTGTACGATTTGCACGCAGATCTTCCTGCGGCGGATTATGCCTGAATCCGTCGCGTGCTGACGAAGCCCCGTACACCGGGAAAACAACTATAAGAACGCTCACGAGAACACGGCATGACCCCGCTTGAACCCTACCACCAGCGTCAGCTCGCTGAAGCCATGGCCGGTGTTGGCCGGCGCACGGATGTCGCGTTGCTGGCAGTGCTCGCCCGCCGCGCCGATGATTACGCGTATTTCCCACTATTCTGGTCAGCCGTGCTGGCGCTGGCGCTGCCTGGCTTGCTGCACGGGGTGCTGGGCTGGCCCAGCGTGCGCGGCCTGATCGTCGCCAACGTGCTGCTGTTCGTAGGCCTGTGCGTGCTGTTGCGCAGCCCGCGCCTGGAACGCTTGACCGTCCCGCGGGCCTGGCGCCGCTGGCGAGCGTCGCGTCTGGCCACTCGTCAATTTCTCGACCTTGGCGCTCAGGCCTTTACAGGTGCCGGATGCGTCATGATTTTCGTCAGCGAGGCCGAGCAGTACGCACGGTTGCTGATGGACAAGCAGGTCGCGCTTTGCCTTGATGACGCGGTGCGGGTCGCGCTCACTGACCGTCTAGCCAGCCAGGTTCGCCAAGGGCAAACCTTGCAGGGCATGATCGAGTGCGTCGAGGCGTGCGGCCTTCTCCTTGGCCAGCAGGCGCCACGCGCGCTTGCGTGCAGGCGTTTGCCCCAGCCGCTGGTAATCCTCGACTAACGCAACCCTGGCCGACTGCGCGGGGGTGTAGAATACGGCCCCCGCTATTGGAGGTACCGTTTGCCCATGTCTGCCCTTTCTACTCCACCGGATGCGCGCGTCCAGTTTCTCGACCTGCTTCGCACCGGCTTGCAGGGCAACACTGTGGTCAAGCTGGTACTGGCGCGGCCTGTGGGCACCGACCCGACCCTGCAACGCATTATCGCCAAGCCCTTGCTGGTCAAGGGGCAGGCGAACCTGTCCCTGGTCTACCGTCACCAGACCCGCGATATCACCCGCAACCTGCCGCTCGATGATGCTCTGCAATGCATCGCCGAGCTGCTGCCAGAACATTTTCGCAACGCTCACCTGTTCGATGCAGAGGGTGAACTGCAATTGACCTTCAGCAAGAAGGGCAAGCCCATGCTGCAGCGTCATGGCGCCCAGGCGCCCCGGGAAACCGTTGGCAGCAACGGGCATGACCGCGAGAAAAAGCGCTACCTGGACATTGCCCGACCGTTTTTGCGTGACCTTGGCGTAACGGATGGCCAGGGCGCACTGATCCCTTCGATGTCGCGCAAGTGGAAGCAGATCAACAAGTTCATCGAGGTTTTCGACCACGCCCTGGCCAATGCGCCCTTGTCGAGCGAGCAGCGCTTGCGGGTGGCCGACTTCGGCTCGGGCAAGGGGTATCTGACCTTCGCCATGCACGATTACCTGCGCAATACGCTGGGCCGCGATGCCCAGGTAACGGGGGTGGAGCTGCGCCAGGACATGGTCGAGCTGTGCAACGCTGCCGCCGCGCGGCTCGAACACCCAGGGCTCGAGTTTCAATGCGGGGATGTGCGCAGCGTGGTGCCCGATGCCATCGAGGTGATGATCGCCCTGCACGCCTGCGACGTGGCGACCGACTACGCCATCCATACCGGCATCCGCTGCAACGCGGCGATCATCATGTGCTCACCGTGCTGCCACAAGCAGATCCGCCCGCAGTTGCACAGCCCAGGTCTGTTGCAGCCGATGCTGCAATATGGCCTGCACCTGGGCCAGCAGGCCGAAATGCTCACCGACAGTCTGCGCGCACTGTACCTGGAGGCCTGCGGCTACGAGACCAAGGTGTTCGAGTTCATATCGTTGGAGCACACCAACAAGAACAAGATGATCCTGGCCGTCAAGCGGCGCCAGCCAGCGGATCAGTCAGCCTTGCTGGAAAAGATAGAACAGCTCAAGGCGTTCTATGGCGTGAAGGCGCATTGCCTTGAAACGTTGCTGCGGGCGGATGGTTTGCTTTGAACCTGATGCGCTCCAGCCTTGGATATGCTCATCCATGCTTCGCTGCTCATGAGCGCGTTCTGATGCTGCAGGCATGCTTGATCACTCAGCTTGAGCAATCAATTGCACAGTCGTGCTTGCCAGCCCCAGCGGATGCGTCTGGGCGTCGAAGAAGTGCAGGGCCGTGTCCGGCATGTCTTCGAAGCGGCTGGTGAAATGACGCTTCTGATTGATGACCGATGCCTCTCCCAATGGGCGTATGGCAATGGCCAGGTGGCTGGGCCGGGCTGAGCGAATGGCTTCGAGCAGGTGCCGGTCGTTGCTGTCCAAATGCTGGCCGAACAGGCACATGCCTTGGTGTTCACCGGCCAACTGGCCGAGGCTCCAGCTGAGGTAGTCCGAATGCCGGATGGCACGCAGTTTTTCGTCGCTGCGCTCTTCGTTGACGAACAGCGGCACTTCACCCGGCACATTCACGGCGAACCCTTCGAGCATTTCAGCGCTGCTTGCACTGCGTTGCCGGGTGGTGCCGTCAGGCAGCTTGAGCAGGTGCATGCCACCGTGCAGGTGCAGCACCCGAGTGCCTTTATCCGTCGTTCGGCGCACGTCGAAAAAACCCTGCTCGTCGAACAATTCGGCGAAGCCCTTCGGGTCGTGCTGCACGGCCCAGACCAGCAGCAGGTCATAGTTGCTGGTATAGACGTTGCGGTAGCCGCGCAGGGCCTGGTTGAGGGTGGTCAGGGCGGCTTCGGGCATGGCCGACCAGGGCATGTGCACGGTGCGCACGGCGTGGATCAGCGCCTCCTTGATGGAGTAATAGCGGTTAAGCGGCGCTGTCGAGTTGATGGCCAGCGCAGCGTTGGTGCGCACCGTAGTGTTGAGGGCGGTCAGCACCGGTTCGAACAGCTCAGTGCCCAACGACTTGAACAAGGCCTGATCGCTGATGGCCAAGCCCTTTTTGCGCCCGGCCCGTTGCGCCTCCTCATACAGCGAGAAGTACCCGAACGGCTTCCAGAAGGCCCGGCTTGCGCCGTTGCCGACCAGTAGGGTTTCGCAGGGGTACTGGTCGGCAAGGTCTGACCAGGCGGGGAGAGTGGCGTCGAGTGCGGGCATGCTGAAGTCCGTAAAGCGGGATCCGGCAGACTCTACCACGCCAAGCCCAGGTCATGAGTGCGCCGTGCCAGAGCTGGCAGCGCCGTGTAGGGTGCATTGGTGAGGGTGAGGGCATCTGCAGAGGATTGAAAGTGAACACGAGCGGACTTCATTCCCTCCAAGGTATTGAGTGGTCACGGTGCAGTGCCTAGCCAGCACCGGCCACACCGACACATAGATCGTCATGTCTTTACCTGAACAGGAGATCCCTCATGGACACCTATCATGTAAGCCCTGCCAACGACGGGTGGGAACTGAAGAAGGCAGGTGCTGCGCGTGCCTCGAAACACAGCGCGACCAAGCAAGAACTGGTGGGGTCGCTGGCCACCTTCTTTGAGGGCAAGACCGCCTCGGTGAAGATCCACAAGGCCGACGGCACCCTCGAGGAAGAGCGCACCTACCCACGTGCCGCTGACCCGCGGCGCACCAAGGGTTGATACCGATCAGCGCCGCGCTGCTTGGCATCGACATGCACCAGTGCCATGGGCGCGGCCTCTACAAGTGGTTGCTTGCAAGCTTTCTGATCGGCAAGCGCATTCGCGCCAGTGTCGCGGTCCAGGCCTATCAGGTACTGGTCGATACCCACGGCCTGGACACACCGGGCAAGCTGGCGAGGTGCCCGCATCACACGTTGGTGAAGCTGCTGGGTCAGGCCGGTTACGCACGCTACGACGAATCCACGGCCCGGCGGCTGCATCGGTTGGGCAAAGGGCTTGAAGCGGAAATGGACCACGTGCTGCTGGACGACGCAGTGGACATGGCGCACGTAAACGCTTGGCTGCTGAGGTTTGAAGGCGTGGGGCCCAAGACGCTCGAGATTTTCATGCGGGAAGCGGCGCCGGTACTGCAGCATCAACGTGCGCAATGAGGATGGGCGGTAGAGGAAGCGTAAGCCATGTGAACGCTGGCTTGAAGGTGGAGCGGGTAGAGGGAATCGAACCCTCAACTAAAGCTTGGGAAGCTTTCGTTTTGCCACTAAACTATACCCGCATCTGAGCTGCACTTTTTACCAGAACGTTCGGCAAATTAGAAGCCCGCGTTATAAAAAAACGTCATTTCCCTCCGTTTTCCCGTGCTCCCCTCCATGCGCCTAAGGCTCGCCTACACGGCAGCGATTTCCTCGCGCGTGAGTTCACGGTATGCCCCTGGCGGCAGGTCCAGGTCCAGCGCGATGGCGCCCATGCGCTCCCGGTGCAGCTTGACCACCTTATTGTCGTAGAACCCGAACATGCGTTTGACCTGATGGTAGCGCCCTTCGACGATGGCGAGCCGGGCCAGGCGCGGCCCGAGGATCTGCAGGTCGGCCGGTTGGGTCGTCAGGTTTTCGAAAGCAAAGTGGAAACCCTCCTGAAACCGGGCCACGTAGTGCTCGCCGATCTCGTCCTGGGTTTCGACCAGGTAATGCTTGGGCAGCTTGGTGGTGGGTTGGGTCAGCCGCCGGGACCACTGGCCATCGTTGGTCAGGATCATCAGCCCGGTAGTATTGAAGTCCAGGCGCCCGGCAATATGCAGACCCTGCGCAAGCGCGTCGGGCAGCAAATCCATGACGGTCGGATGCTGGGGGTCGTGGGTGGCGCTGACGCAACCGGCCGGCTTGTGCAGCATCAGGTAGCGTGGCGGGTGGCCCGCCTGCAGCACCTCATCGTCCAGCTCGACCCGGCTGAACGCCCGCACTTCCGTCAGCGGGTCGCTGGTTACCTGGCCATCGACGCGCACGCGACGTTGAGCCAGCATCAGGCGCGCATGCTGGCGGTTGCAGGTCGGCAGGTTGGCAAGAAAACGATCAAGGCGCATGGGTGAAACCAGCAGGCGATGCCAATTGGGCCTCGACGCCCGCGCAGCTTGGGCACAGGCAGGCACGGTCGCGCAGTTCGGCAGGCAGGGCCTGCAGCACGGCCGGGTCGATGCGCACACTGAAGCACCAGCAGGCCTGGGTGGCCTGGGCAGGGTCGGCCAGGGTGCACTGGTTAAGGGCACCGCAGGCGGGGCAGTATTGATCGTCGTTCATATCAGGTTTCAGTGCAGACACGGTTGCGGCCAGCCTGTTTGGCACGATAGAGGGCGCCGTCGGCGCGGGTCAGGAGGGTATGCAACGTGTCGCCTGACTTCAGGTGGCTGACCCCGATGCTGGTGGTCAGGCGCAGCGGCTGGTCTTCGTAACTGAAGGTCAGTTGCTCGGCGCGGCGCCGGATCTTTTCGGCAGCCTCGTTCGCCTGGCAAGCATCGGCCTCACGCAGCAGCACGATGAACTCCTCGCCTCCCCAGCGGCAGAGTATATCGGACTGGCGAATGCTGCCTTGCAGGACATTGGCAAATTGGCGCAGCACTTCGTCGCCTGCCAGGTGACCATAGGTGTCGTTGAGCACTTTGAAGTGGTCCAGGTCGATCAGCAACGCCACCAGCGGACTGTTGTCACGCTGGGCCTCGCGCAGCGCCTGGGCGGCCAGCAGGTCGAAGCTGCGTCGGTTGGGCAGCCCGGTCAGGCTGTCGAGCGTGGCCAGGGCTTCGGTGCTGGCCTGGTGGCGGCGCACCATCGCATGCACCAGGGCCACCACCACGAGGGTGATCATGGCGCAGATCGCCAGGTTCAGGTACAGCGAATGACGAATCCGGTCCAGCGCCCCGGTCTCGCGCTTGTCCACCAGCAGGTACCAGTCCAGTTCCGGCAAGTGGCGTACGTTCAGAAAATGGCTGTGGCCTGCAAGGTCACGGTATTCATGACTGCCCTCGCCAGGCACCGGCTGGTGTGCGAGCACGCCGCCCAGGTCTGGGCTGTCGACCAGCGACTGGCCGACGCGCAGGCCCTGCGGGCCACCACCCGAGCCTGTCATCAACACCTTGCCCTGGGCGTCGACGAAGACCACGGATCGCTGATAGCGATGTTGGTACTGGTCGATCATCCTGACCACGGTCGAAACGCTCAGCCCTACCCCCGCAGCGCCGATGAAGCGCTGCTGATAGTCGTGCACCTTGTAGTTGATGAACACGGTGAGGTTGTCCTGGTTGGCCATGTCCAGGTCTACATTGATCTCGTAAGGCGCTGCCTGGTCGCGCAGGCGGAAGTACCAGGCATCACGCCAGGCCTGGGGCTGGACCTGCTTAAGCACGCCCTTGGCCTGGTAGTAGGTCAGCGTGCGTTCGGAGACGAAAAAGGACGTGAAGATGTCCTGCTTGCCCGTCACCTCGCCCAGGTAGCGGGTCATGCGCTGGGCATCCTGCTCACCGGCCAGCACCCAGTCACGCAGGAAGGTGTCCTGGGCCATCATCGATGCGATCAGAACAGGGCGGATCAGGTCTTTCTGGATTTCCGAATAAACCGTGTCGGAAGTCAGGGGCAGTTCGGTATTGATGATGCCGTCACGTATGGCGCTGCGCGAGGAGAAATAACTCAGCAGCGACGTGGCGAGGAAACCGCAGGCCAGCAGCATCAGCAGGGCGGCGATTAACGAACGCTGCGATGACGGAGCGGAGCGTGAAGGCATGATCTTCCCATGATGTGTGCCGGGCCGCACATTCTAGTGTTCTGGGCACTAAATAACTGCAAGATTTTGTTTGGAAGCTGCAGCTGTATCAAATTATTACCAGTATGGCACTGCACGAGTTGGCGCTTGTCTGATTCCATGTCGATCAACGTGTTGTGCATCGACGCTCGGCAGCGTTCGCTGTGCGGGCACCTCAGCGGTCCGGGAGGCCGCCTATGTCCTATCGAATTCTGCTTGTGGCCCTGCTCGGGCTGACGCTTGGCGCCTGTGCGCCGTACGCTGGACGGTCGACCTACTACCGCTCCGACTATTACGTCACGGACCGGTATGTCTCGCCTGGCTACGCGCCCGGCTATTACCGCTACGGTCGTTATCCGGTGGCGCCACAACCGCGCTACTACTACCAACCGGTGCCTCGTTACCATGCGCCGCCCGGCTACCGACCGTTGCCGCCGCCCGACGTGCGCCGCCGGCACGGCAACCCGCGCTACGATTATGGTCATCGCCAGCGCTGGGACTACAGGCGTGACCGTGACCGGCACGACTACCGCAACGATGGCCCGCGCTATCAGGATGGAGGTCGACATCAAGGCGGCTGGGGTGACAGGCGTGGACGAGGACACTGATCAGGTGACAAGCACCCTGGCACTTACGCGCCGCTAGTGCAGGTCCGACAGTGGGTGATGGCCTTCCCAGGGTGCTTGGAAGTGTGCCTGTACCACGGCTGCGGGCACATGGTCCACATCCGGCCAGTGCCAGCGTGGCTGGTGATCCTTGTCCAGCAGGCGTGCGCGCACCCCTTCGCTGAACTCAGGGTGGCGACAGCAGTTCAGGCTCATGGCGTACTCCATCTGCAGCACCTGCGCCAGTGACAAGTACCGGGCCCGACGGATCTGCTCCCACACCAGATGAGCCGTCAGCGGGCAGCCCGCCAGCATGCGCTCGGCGGCTGCCGAGAGCAGTGGGTCCTCGTGCTGGCGCAGGCCCGCCACGGCCCGCCAGGCAGCGCCTGCGCAGGTGACATCGAGCAATGCGTCGATGAGCGCGCGGCGCGGCAACCACTGGGCTGTGGGTAGCGTTTGGCGGGCACAATGCTCCTCAGCCCTGAACAGGCTGTTGAGCTGGAGCGCGGTCTGCTCCTGCCAGTTCACCTGCAGCAGTTCATCGATCAACGCCGCTTGTCGGTCTTCGCCCATGAAGCGGTCGGCCAGCCCCAGGTCCAGCGCATCGCGCGCATTGACAGGCGCACCGGTGAGCCCCAGGAACAACCCCAGCTTGCCCGGCAAGCGGGCCAGGTACCAACTGGCCCCGACATCGGGGTACAGACCAATGCTGATCTCTGGCATGGCCAATACGCTGCTGGGGGTCACGATGCGTACGTTGGCGCCCTGAAGCAAACCCATGCCGCCGCCCAGCACATGGCCATGGCCCCAGCACAGCAGCGGCTTGGGATAAGTGTGCAGGGCATGGTCCAGGCGATATTCGGCGGCGAAGAACGACGCGGCCAGCGGTGGCACGCTGCCAGGCTGCTCGCGGCACGCCTGGGCCAGCGCCCGCACGTCGCCACCGGCGCAGAAGGCCTTGGCGCCATTGCCACGCAGCAGCACACAGGCGATGCCCGGGTCTTGCGCCCAGCTGTGCAACTGCTCGGCCAGCGTCTCTATCATTGGCAGGTCGAGGGCATTGAGCGCCCTTGGCGCATCGAGGGTGACGATGCCCAGGCGAGCGCCGTCGGCGCCTGTCAGGACTTGGCAGTGAATGCTCATGGCTTACCTCATTCAGGTCACCGCTCAAGTATGGCCTGCCTGGTCGATCCCGCCGGGCACTGGTCGGATCGTTTGACAAGCGTCGGTGTCACCCCTAGTGTCGCCCCATTGTTTACGGAAGCCCACATGACTGACGACGATCGCATCAAACTCGAGCCCAGTTGGAAAGCCGCCTTGCGTGCCGAGTTCGAGCAGCCTTACATGCAGCAGTTGCGCGAGTTCCTGCGTGGTGAATATGCCGCCGGCAAGCAGATCTACCCGCCTGGCCCGCTGATCTTCAATGCACTCAACTCCACCCCCCTGGATCAGGTCAAGGTGGTGATCCTCGGCCAGGACCCGTACCACGGCCCAGGGCAGGCCCATGGCCTGTGCTTCTCGGTGCAGCCTGGCGTGCCGACGCCGCCGTCGCTGGTGAACATCTACAAGGAGCTGCATCGCGATCTGAATATTCCCATCCCCAACCATGGCTACCTGCAAAGCTGGGCCGAGCAGGGTGTGTTGCTGCTCAATACCACCATGACCGTGGAGCGGGGCAACGCGGCATCCCATGCCAAGAAAGGCTGGGAGTTCTTCACCGACCGTATCATCGAGGTGGTCAGCGAACAGTGCGAGCACGTGGTGTTTCTGCTGTGGGGCTCCCATGCGCAGAGCAAGCAGAAGCTGATCGACGGCACCAAGCACCTGGTGCTCAAGTCTGTGCACCCCTCGCCGTTGTCGGCGTACCGCGGTTTTCTTGGCTGTGGACATTTCAGCCGTGCCAACGGTTTTCTCGAGCAGCGCGGGCTAGCGCCCATCAACTGGGCGTTGCCACCGCTGTGAGCCAGGCGGGGCCGTCAGGCCCCACAGGTCATGAGGGCCGCGTGCTCATCCAGTAACGGAACAGGGGCTCGGCCAGGAACAGCACGAAGAGCAGGCGCATCACTTGCAAAGCGGTCACCAGGGGCACCGACAGTTGCAGCGTTTCGGCGGTCAGGCTCATTTCAGCGATGCCCCCGGGCATCATGCCCAGCGTCAGTGAGCGCAGGTCCAAGGCTGTCAGCAGGCTCAAGCCCCAGGCGGCAGCGCCAGCCAGGGCCATGCTCAAGGCAGTCGCCACCAGCGTGCGCCCCAGAAATGCCGGGGCTCGGCGGAAGAACGCACGGTTGAAGTGGCAGGCCAGGCCGCTGCCGATCAGCCATTGGCCGATCTGACTGGCGCCATTGGGCAGGGCAATCTGCAAGTCGGCGGCCAGGCTGAAGGTGGCTGCCACCAGCAGCGGCCCGAACAGCCATGGGTTGGGCTGTTGCAGCCGCTGCCAGAGCCACCCGGCGGCCACCCCCAGCGGTGCGATGAGGGCCAGCCAGGCCCAGCTGACGCTGCCGGTGTGGTTGAGCGCTACGCCATCGCCCAGCAGCAGCTTGAACAGCGCCGGCACGCACAGCACCACGGCCAGCACGCGCAGGCTCTGGGCTGCGGCTACCTGGCTCAGTACCGCGCCATTGCGCGCACCGAGGTTGACCATTTCACCGGAGCCGCCTGGCATGCTGGCAAAGAACGCGGTGGCGCGGTCCTCACCCGAGCGGCGCAACAACCACACGCCAAGCACGCTTGAGACCGTGGTGAACAAGGCGCCGAAGAAGATCAGGGCGAAATGGCTGCCCACTTGCTCGATGACCTGGGGCGTGAAGTGCAGGCCGATGCCCAGGCCGATGATGCATTGCCCGCAGCGCCGGCCATTGGGTATCTCTGGCAACTGCCAAGGGCTCAGGCAACGTACCGCGATGATCGCCAGCAGCGAGCCGACCATCCACGGCAAAGGCCAGCCGACCTTGCTGGCGGCGAAACCGCCAGCAAGGCCGACCAGCCCAGTTGCCCAGTACAGCGGCAACGCGCGATCAGGCATCGGCCATGGCCCGGCGCTGAAGGCTGCGTTTGCGCCAGATGCGCACCATGGGCAGCGCGAGCATGAGCGCTACCAGTGCCCAGACACCCATGCTGATCGGGCTCGACCAGAGAATGCCCAGCTCGCCATTGGAGATCGACAATGCACGGCGCAGGTTCTGCTCCATCAGGCCACCCAGAATGAAGCCCAGCAGAATCGGCGAAAGCGGGAAGTCCAGCTTGCGCAGGATGTAGCCCATGATGCCGATGCCGACCATCAGGAACAGGTCGAAGGTGGTGGCATGCACGGCGTAGACGCCGATCCCGGTGATGATGGCGATCACCGGCACCAGGGCCCAGTTCGGTACGGCCAGGATGCGGGTGAAGATGCGGATCATCGGGATGTTCAGGATCACCAGCATGATGTTGGCGATGAACAGCGACGCGATCAGGCCCCAGACGATGTCAGGTTGCTGTTCGAACAGCAGCGGGCCAGGGGTGATGTTGTAGAGGGTCAGCGCGCCGATCATCACCGCCGTGGTTCCCGAACCCGGTACGCCAAGGGTCAGCATGGGCACCAGGGCGCCACAGCAGGAGGCGCCGATGGCCGTTTCCGGTGCAGCCAGGCCACGGGCGTCACCCTTGCCGAACTTGCCGCTGGCACCGGCCATGCGTTTTTCGGTCATGTAGGCCACCGCACTGGCCAGCGTGGCACCTGCGCCTGGTAACACGCCCATCACGAAGCCCAGCAGGCCGCAGCGAATGTTCACCGCGAACACCGACGCCGCTTCCTTGAAGTTGAACAGCATGCGCCCGGTGGCCTTGACTGCCTGGTGGCCGTGGTGGGTCTTTTCCAGCAGCAACAGAATTTCGCTGATCGAGAACAGGCCCAGCACCAGCACGACGAACTGAATGCCGTCGGCCAAGTGCACGCTGTCACCGGTGAAGCGGTACACGCCACTGTTGGCGTCGATGCCCACCGCCGACAAAAACAGGCCGATCAAGGCGGCGATGAAGGTCTTGAGCGGCTTGTCGCCGGCCATACCGCCCAGGGCGACAATGGCGAACACCATCAGCACGAAATACTCGGCCGGGCCGAAGGCGATTGCCCACTTGGCCAGCAGCGGGGCGAACAGCACCATGCCGCAGGTGGCGATGAAAGCGCCGATGAACGAGCTCCAGGCCGACAGGGACAGGGCCACGCCCGCCAAGCCCTGGCGGGCCATTGGGTAGCCGTCCAGGGTGGTCATCACCGTCGACGCTTCGCCCGGGATGTTTAGCAGGATCGAGCTGATCCGGCCACCGTACTCGCAGCCCAGGTACACCGCAGCCAGCAGGATCAGCGCCGACTCCGGAGGCAGGCCCAGGGCGAAGGCGATGGGAATCAGCAGGGCCACGCCATTGATCGGGCCCAGGCCCGGCAGCAGGCCGACGACGGTACCGATCAGCGTGCCGGACAGGGCAGTGACCAGGTTGTAAGGGGACAGGGCGACGCCGAAGCCCTGGCCCAGGTAGCTCAAGGTATCCATGTGTCAGTTCTCCAGTACGCTCAGCAGGCCAAGGGGCAGGGGCACGTCCATGACGCGGTCGAACAGCCAGTAGAGGAAAAGGCTCATGCCAACCACGACGATGACGCTGTGCAGCCAGCGACCGCCATACAGGCGCGCCATGGGCACACCGGCCAGGATGGCGCTGAGGATGAAGCCAAGGGACTCGAAGGTGGCCGCGAAAATCAGCAGCAGGCCGATGCAGGCAGCGATCTTGGTCAGGGTCGCCTTGTCCAACGCCGGCTCGTCGTCCTTGTGCACGATCGGCGTGGGGCGGATCGCCATGTACAGCAAGCCCAGGCTCATCAGGCCGAGCATCAGCAGCGGGTAGGCACGTGGGCCTACCGGCTCATAGGAAAACGCCGCCTGATACGGCCAGGCCATCACGGCCAGGGCGGCGCACACGGCCAGCAGAATCAGGGCGAAGATGCGTTGCAGGATCATGGAGGAATCCTCGGTAAGTAGCGATGGGAGCGGCACACCCGTGAACCTGGGCCAAGGCCCAGGCCATGCACGGCAGCGTCTGCCTGCTCCTGCCAGGAAAAACCGGCAGCCTGGGTTACTGCACCAGGCCGAATTCCTTGGCCAGCATCTTGTAGTCAGCGACTTGCTTCTTGACGTAGCCATCGAGCTCTTCACCCGTCATGGCGAAGGGGAACAGCTCACGCTGGTCACGCAATTTGGCGAAGTCTTCGGAGGCCAGCATCTTGTCGAACGAGGCTTTCCACCAGGCGTAGTCTTCGTCGCTCACTTTCGGGCCGAGGTAGAAGCCGCGCACCACAGGCCAGACGATGTCATAGCCCTGTTCCTTGGCAGTGGGGATGTCCTTCATGGCCGGGTCGTCCAGGCGTTTTTCCGAGAACACGGCCAGCAGGCGCATGTTGCCGCTCTCGATGTGCGGCATGGAGTCGGAGATGTCGGTGGAGCCTACCTGGATATGGCCGCCGAGCAATGCCGTGGCGATTTCGCCGCCGCCTTCAAGTGCCACGTAGCGCAGGTCGCGTGGGTTGATGCCGGCAGCCTTGGCGATCAGGGCGGTTTGCATCCAGTCCTGGCTGCCTACGGTGCCGCCGGAGCCGATCACCACCTTGCTCGGATCTTTCTTCAGCGCCGCGACCAGGTCGTCGAGGGTTTTGTAGGGCGAGTCGCTCTTGACTGCGATCGCGCCGTAGCTGGTACCGACGGCAGCCAGCCATTTCACTGCATTTTCATCGAAGCGACCGAACTTGCCCTGGGCCAGGTTCAGCAGCGAACCGCTCGACCAGGCCACCAGGGTCCCGGCATCGGCTGGGCGTTGGGCTACTACCGCGTTGTAGGCCACAGCGCCGACACCGCCAGGCATGTAGGTCACGCGCATGGGCTTGCTCAGGATCTTCTCCTGCACCAAGGCGCTTTGCACCAGCTTGCAGGTCAGGTCGAAGCCGCCGCCAGGCGAGGCCGGGGCGATGCATTCGGGGCGTTTGGGTTCGGCGGCCAGGGCATTGCCTGCCAGCAGCAGGCAGCCGGTTGCCAGTACGATACGGCGCAGTGAAAAGGTCATGGTCTATCTCCGTAGGCGTTGTTGTTATCGGGTTACCACAGGGCGACGCTGTAGCTCACCAGCAGCCGCACTTCGTCGGCGTCACGGGCGAAATTGGAGCGGAAGGTCGCGTTTCGCAGGCGCACCGCCACGTTTTTGAGCGGGCCGTTCTGCACCACGTATTTCAGCTCGGTATCACGCTCCCATTCCTTGCCCTCGCCACCGCTGGCACGGCTGACGTTGTCGCCGCTGATATAGCGGGTCAGGAACGTCAGACCAGGCACGCCGAGTGCGGCAAAGTTGTAGTCGTAGCGGGCCTGCCAGGAGCGCTCGTCGGCATTGGCGAAGTCGTTGATCTGGACGAAGTTGACCAGGTAGGGGTCGGCGCCATCGACATAGGGGAACGCGCTGTCGCCGGTCAGCTGCTGCCAGCCGGCGCTGAACTTGTGCCCACCCAGGGCATAACTGACCATGCCGTTGAAGGTGGTGTTGTCGATGCTGCCGGCCCTGGCAGCCCCTGCGTCATCGCTCAGCGCCAGGCGCAGGTCGAAGGCCAGTGCGCCTGGGCCTACCGCTTGGGTGGCGAGCAGGCCGATGAAGTGCTGGCGGTAGATGTCATCCAGTTGGGCGAAGTGATAGCTGCCGGTCAACCGGTCGCTGAACTGATAGTCCAGCCCCGCCAGCGACAGGTTGTCTGCGCTGAACGAGCCACCGAAGCGGCCGTTCTTGTTGTTCAGTGCCAGGTCTTCCCAGTTGGTGTCGTCACGGTCCTTTGCCTTGTCCAGGCGCCCACCAGTGAAGGTCAGGCCCTTGATTTCCTTGGAGGTAAGCAAACCGCCTTCGAAGGTTTGCGGCAGAATGCGGCCATCGTTGGGGCGCAGGGTGGGCAGGGAAGGGATCAGGGTGCCGATCTTCAGTTCGGTCTTGGAAATCTTGGCCTTGGCGGTCAGGCCGAGCTTTGAGTACTCGTCGGCAGCCTTGCCATTGTCATGGGTGGGCAGCAGGCCACTGCCGGTACGGTCAGGGCTTGAATCGAGCTTGATGCCCATCATCCCCAGCGCATCCACGCCGAAGCCTACGGTACCTTCGGTGTAACCGGATTCGAGGTTGAGCATGAACCCCTGGGCCCATTCGTCGCGCTTGGATTGTTGCGCACTGGTGCCATCGCGAAAGTCGCGATTGAAGTACATGTTGCGGGTTTCGAAGGTGGCCGTGCTGTCTTCGAAGAAGGCGGCCTGGCTGAGCGGGGCGACGCCAGCGAGCGCGAGGGCGCTGGCGATGGCGCTGGGGCGTGCGGCGAGGGAACGAGCAGGTGCGAACGCCTGCGGCTGCAATGACAGCATCGTTGTGGCTCCGTTTCTTGTTCTTATTCGATTGCACCTTGCTGGTGCTTTATTCGGCGCTCGGGGCGACCGTGGTGCGATGCTAGGTAACGAACCTTTCGCTAACCTTTCAGCGTGAAAGGTTTGTCGCGCCGGCTTCACAGGCCGCGGCGGCGGGGTACACTCCGCGCCATCGCCCCACCTAACAGGGACAATCCGATGCGTGTGCTGCTGGTAGAAGATCATCTGCAATTGGCCGACAGTGTGGCCCAGGCCTTGAAAAGTCTGGGCCTGACTGTGGATGTGCTGCATGACGGGGTGGCTGCCGACCTGGCCCTTGGCAGTGAGGACTACGCCGTGGCCGTGCTCGACGTGGGCTTGCCGCGCATGGACGGCTTCGAGGTGCTGGCCCGTCTGCGCGGACGTGGCAAGACCGTACCGGTGCTGATGCTCACCGCCCGCAGCGACGTCAAGGATCGGGTCCATGGCCTGAACCTGGGGGCTGACGATTACCTGGCCAAGCCGTTCGAGCTGACCGAGCTTGAGGCGCGGGTCAAGGCGCTGTTGCGCCGTAGTGTGCTCGGGGGCGAACGCCAGCAGCGCTGCGGGCCGCTGGTGTACGACCTCGATACCCGACGGTTCACCTTGGATGAGGCCCCGTTGTCCCTGACTTCCCGCGAGCAGGGTGTGCTCGAAGCCTTGATCGCCCGGCCGGGCCGGGTGATGAGCAAGGAGCAGTTGGCGGCCCAGGTGTTCGGCCTGGACGAGGACGCCAGCCCCGATGCCATCGAGATCTACGTTCATCGCCTGCGCAAGAAGCTTGATGGCCATTCGGTGGCCATCGTCACCTTCCGCGGCCTGGGTTACCTGCTCGAGCATCGCGATGCGTGAGAATGTCAGCCTGCGTGGGCGCCTGCTGGGTAATCTGGCGCTGCTGCTGGTGGTCCTGATGCTGGCCAGTGGGCTCAGTGCCTACTGGAACGGCCGCGAGGCGGCGGACACCGCCTACGACCGGACACTGCTGGCGTCCGCCCGTACCATCGCTGCGGGCCTGTCGCAACGCGACGGGTCGTTGAGCGCCGATGTGCCCTATGTGGCACTCGACACCTTTGCCTACGACAGCGCAGGACGTATCTACTATCAGGTCCTGGACATCAACCAACGGCTGATTTCAGGGTATGAAAAACTGCCGCCCCCGCCGTCTGGTACACCGCGTACAGACGACTACCCCGCCTTGGCGCGATTCTATGATGCGACGTATCTGGGGCAGAACGTGCGAGTGGTCAGCCTGCTCAAAGCGGTGAGCGAGCCGAACATGAACGGCATGGCGGAAATTCGCGTGGCTGAAACCGATGAGGCGCGGGTGAGCATGGCCCGGGGCCTGATGGGGGATACCTTGCTGCGTCTGGGCATGTTGGCCCTGGGCGCTTTGGTGATGGTGTGGTTCGCCGTCAGTGCGGCGCTGCGACCGCTCGAGCGCCTGCGCACGGCGGTCGAGGAGCGCCAGCCGGACGATCTGCGCCCATTGCCGGTGGTACAAGTGCAGCCTGAATTGCGGCCACTGGTGGGGGCGCTCAACCACTTTACCGAGCGTTTGCGTGCACAGTTCGAGCGCCAGGCGCAGTTCATCGCCGATGCTGCCCACGAGCTGCGTACGCCCCTGGCGGCGCTCAAAGCGCGGGTGGAACTGGGTTTGCGCGCCAATGAGCCGCAACAGTGGCACCAGACGCTGGAAGCGGCGGCGCAGGGCACCGACAAATTGACGCACCTGGCCAACCAGTTGCTTTCACTGGCGCGTGTGGAAAACGGCGCGCGTGCGATCGCCGAGGGGGGCGCCCAGCGCCTGGACCTCAGCCAACTGGCGCGCGAGCTGGGCATGGCCATGGCGCCGTTGGCGCACAACCGTGGCGTTGCACTGGCCCTCGAGGCGCAGGCACCGGTATGGCTCAAAGGCGAGCCGACGTTGCTCAACGAGCTGTTGAGCAACCTGGTCGACAATGCCCTGGCCCACACCCCAAAGGGCGGCAACGTCATCCTGCGCGTGCTCGCGCCTGCGGTGCTCGAGGTGGAGGACGACGGCCCCGGCATTCCAGAAGCCGAGCGCGAGCGGGTGTTCGAGCGCTTCTATCGCCGTAGCGCCCAGGGCAGCGGGTTGGGCCTCGCGATCGTGGGGGAGATCTGCCGGGCTCACCTGGCGCAGATCAGCCTGCATGATGGCGACAACGGCGGGCTGCGCGTGCGGGTGAGTTTCATCGCTGACTAAGCGTGGGCGCTCGGATCAATCCGGCCGCCAGGCAGAGCGAAGCCCTCAGCGCAACAAGCTGCGGGCTTCGAGCAGGTCCTCGGCGTGCAGCTCGCTTCCCATGGGCAAGCCCAGGTGCCGGTAGGCTGGCAAGGCCGCCAGCGGCCTCTCTCGCCCACGCTGGCTGATGCAGCGGGCGATCTGGACCACATCGATGTAGTCGATGCGGTCGGTCTGTCGATCCAGGTCCTGAACCAGGCCGGGCAGCTTGACCAGCTGTTCGGGAAACTCCCAGGCCTTGAGTATCTTGTCGCCCAGTACGGGCTGGATCAGTTCGATGACATGGTGCAGGCAGACCGGATCGGACAGCAGCTCGTTGTGCTCTTCGGCGTAGATCAGAACTGGCAGCGCGCCGATCTGGTTGACCAGGCCGCCCAGTGCCGCCTGATCAGGCTTGAGCCGCGTGTAGCGCCGGGCCAACTCGTAACTCATGCCGGCGACCTCAAGGCTGTTGGCCCAGATTTCGCGCAGTTTTTGCTCAACTGCAGGCGAACGCGCGTGGAAGATCTGCTCGATGACCAGGCCGATGGCCAGGTTGCAGCTGTAGTTGATGCCCAGGCGAGTGATCGCCGTGTGCAGCTCGGTCACCTCGACCGTGGCCCGCAGCAGCGGGCTGTTGACCACCTTGATCAGGCGTGCCGACAAGGCGGCATCGCGGCCGATCACCCGGCTCAAGGCCGCCACGCTGATCTCGCTGTCTTCGGCGGCCTCGCGGATGCTCAAGGCAACCTCAGGCAAAGTCGGAAGTACCAGGTCATCCTTTTCAATGGCATCCAGCAGTTGCGCCTGGACCATTTCGGCCAGCTTGTTCATGGACGTGTCTACCGCAGTGGTGAAGCGGCCCCGCTGTCAAAGCGGGGCGGGGCTGGTCAGCGTTGGATTTCCCTGTCGCGGTCCAGTTCGTAGGGCAGGGGCAGTACCTGCAGGGGCGGGCCTTCGAGATGACCCAAGTGCAGGTTGCCATCCTCCACGGCATCGGCTGCGATCACCGCGAGCAGCTCACAGCCACTGCCGGTGCTGGCCGCCATCACCACATCACCTACCGAGGAGCCATGCACGGGGGAGAAGAGCTGCTCCCCAGGTGCCGGCAGGGTTTGCTGATCGATTGCCAGGCGGTACATGCGACGCTTGAGCTTGCCCAGGTACTGCATGCGTGCAACGATTTCCTGGCCGGTGTAGCACCCTTTCTTGAAGCTGACGCCATCGACGGCTTGCAGGTTGATCATTTGCGGAATGAACTGCTCGCGGGTAGGCCCCAGCACCTGACCGATCCCGGCGCGGATCTGCCCCAGCAGCCATGGGTTGAGGCCGGCTTCGGGTAGTGTGTCGGCCAGGGTCTTGCGAACCTCGCCTGCCTGATCTGCCGGTACCCAGAGCTCGGTGCGGCCGGTGCTGACCGTTACAGCGATCAGCCCTTCCTGCCGCGCCGTGCTGCCGGCTTCGGGCGCCAGTTCCAGCCCCAGTGCCACAAGCGCTGCCTGGCCGTCGTGCAGGCCGAAACGCACCCAGGCGGCGCTTTCGTCGGTCAGGGTGGCCTTGGAAAACACAGCGTATTTCTTCAGGTCGGCCAGCTGAGGCTCCAGCAATTCACTGGCCATGGCCAGGAGGTAACCGTTGCCTTCAGGCAAGATTCTGAAGCTGGACTGCATGCGCCCCTTGACCATGCAACGTGCGCCAAAGCTGGCGTATTCGGGGCTGAGGTAGTTGATGTTGCAGGTCAGCTGGCCCTGCAGGAATTTGCCTGCATCGGAGCCGCGGACAGCGAGAATGCCTTCGTGGGACAGAGGGCAGAAGAAAGCGGTATCGGCCATGGGTCATCGCGGTGGCTTAAAGTCTGGGGCCATCATAGAACGCTGGTAACAAAATAGGTAGGTGACTTAGACCAACAGTTGGCTGTCGCTTCGCGCGGCTGGCTGTATACTGGCGGGCCACTCGAGGAGGGCCCCATGGTCGAACAAACTGAACTCAACCGGCTTTTCTGGCATAGCCGCCGCGGTATGCTGGAACTGGACGTCCTGCTAGTGCCTTTCACCCAGGAGGTCTACCCCAGCCTCAACGAAACCGATCGTCAGTTGTATGTTCGGCTGCTGAGCTGTGAGGACCAGGACATGTTCGGCTGGTTCATGGAGCGTACCGAGTCCGAGGACCCGGAGTTGCAGCGCATGGTTCGCATCATCCTGGACCGTGTCCAACCCAAGTGAGTGGTTCGAATGCCGCTGGCAGGGCTCACGCCTGTTGCTGGTGGCCTACCTGATCAGCCAGGCGCTCGCCTGGTTCGCCGTGCTTGTCAGCCCGTTACCGTTCTGGTTGGGGCTGCTGGTGATCGCTGCATGTAGTGTTCATGCGGCGTGGGCTATTCCGCGTCGTATTCTGTTGACGCATGTTCAGGCTGTCACCGGGCTTCGTCGTGACGGAGCCGGCTGGTGGGTGTTTTCACGGGCCCGGGGGTGGCAGCCTGTGCGGCTGTGTCGTGACAGCATCGCGTTGCCCGCGCTCGTAGTGCTGAGATTCGTACCGGTTGGGGCAGGGTGGGGGCGCAGCCAATGTGTGCCCTGGGATGCGCTTGGGATCGATGAGCATCGGCGTTTGCGGGTGAGGTTGAAGTTCAGCCGCAGGCGCTGGGTGGCGCCCATGCAGCACTAAACTATGCAGGCTGGCGCCGCGTCTGCCCTTGCCCTTGCCCTTGCCCTTGCCCTTGCCCTTGCCCTTGCCCTTGCCCTTGCTCTTGCTCTTGCTCTTGCTTTGGCTTCTAAGCGCGCGGTAGTTCAGGCACTGCAGATCGCGACTTCAGGAGGCCGAGCGCAGGGCTTGCGGAGGGAGGTGACAGGCATGGATGCCTGTCAAGCGCTGGGCCCCAGGATGGGGCCTGCAGCGCGGTCCTCCC